>Ga0302283_1000196_pt1 | contig 45343 bp, 38 predicted proteins | sample III_Fen_E1_4_FD_198770 | JGI IMG/M metagenome (GOLD analysis project Ga0302283, IMG submission 198770) | Peat permafrost microbial communities from Stordalen Mire near Abisko, Sweden - III_Fen_E1_4 | ecosystem: Environmental > Terrestrial > Soil > Wetlands > Permafrost | place: Sweden: Abisko... | reverse complement strand
CTCTCGCGCTCGACAAACGGTGCGCGAGTCGGTACGAAATTGGGGTGAGCCTTTCGCAACGGATCGAGCACAAGCTTCGCGAGGCCTTCGCCCCCGCCCTGCTGCAGGTGCACAACGAGAGCGACCGGCACAGCGTGCCGCGCGGCTCCGAGACGCACTTCAAGGTGGTCGTCGTCTCGGCGGCCTTCGAGAACAAGGCGCCGGTCGCTCGTCACCAGCTCGTCTACAAGGCCCTCGCCGAGGAGATGAAGGCCGGGGTCCACGCGCTCGCCATCACGTCGCGCACGCCGGACGAGTGGAACGCGTCGGCGGAGGTCCCCGTCTCCCCGCCGTGCCTCGGCGGCTCGAAGGCGGACGCCTGAGGGCGGCCACCGTGGAGCCGTCCTGAGCAACGATGTCTAAACCGGACCTCGGCGGCATCTCCAACCGGCTGTACGAGGGGTTCATGGCCCCGCTCGTCATCGGAGGCGAGATGCTGCCCGGCAGGCCGATCGGCGGGCGCGCGGCGCTGGCGCTCGGGCACGAGCGCGTGCTCGCGAACCCGGAGCTCGGGTCGCACGTGGAGCTCGCGCGTACGAGGGCGGCCCGCAAGCTCGTCGCAGTCGACCGGATCGAGCCCGCGACCGTGGCCGAGTGGGCCCTCGGCGCCGCGCTGCACGACATCGTCCAGGCGACGCACCCGTCGCTGCGGGGCGCCTTCCGGCGGAGCACCCCGTCGCGCATCCTGGCGCTCGCCGAGGCCACGCTCGCCTGCATCCCCGGCCCGGCGACGATCGGGGAGGCGCTCGCCCGCCACACGTGGTTCGCGCGCATCTTCGACATCGAGCGGACCGACACGGTCGTCCGGTGGTGGGTCGGCTCGCAGACCTTCCTCGGCACCTCGCCGCCCCACCGGCTCACCGCGTGGCCGGAGCTACGGCGCGTGAACATCGAGCGAACAGGGCGCCCTCTCATGGATCTGCCCACGACGGCAGGCGCCCTGGACCAGACGGCCTTCGCCGCCGCGCTGAGCGCGTTCCTCGCGAAGACGCCTCTCACGGACCTCGCCACCGCGCACCGCGCGACGCCCGCCTTCGCGTGGACGGCGGAGACGCTCGGTCTCGTCGGTACCCACACGGGCCGCACGCTGGCCATGCGGGCGATGGCGTTCGCCGCCGCGCCTGCGGTCGACGCCGCGCTCGGGCGGGCGACCCGTCAGCTCTTCGCGCGGGGCTCGTGGCAGGCCGCGTCGGCCGCGCTCGACATCCTCGGCCAGCGCGCGCTCGCGGAGGCCGAGACGGCCGACGGGAGCACCGACAAGCCGCTCGCCCCGAGCGAGAACGCGGACGACGCTGCCTTCGCGCGCGCCGCGGGCGCCCTGGTCGCGCGGCAGAACATCGCGACGCAGGGCCACGCCTTCTCCGAGGCCGAGCGTGGCCGCCTGCTCGCCCTGCTCGAGCCACGCGCCCTGTCCTCGGCCGCGCGGGAGCTCGAGCGGCTGCTCTCGGGGCAGGCGGCCGCTGCGCCTGCCCTACCCGCTGCCCCGTGAGCAAAACAACTCGCTCCTACTTGCCGTTCTTCGCGAACGCGGCAGGCTCGGTCGGGGGCTCGAGCGTCTCGATCGACCCGTAGGTCATGATGCCGTTCGACGGGTCGGTCACGAGGCCGGCGGACGACTTCGCGAACACCGTGCCGTAGCGCCCGGTGACCTTCACCTTGGCGCCGACCGACGGGAGCGGATACGGCACGTCGACGGCCCACAGCTCGTCCTGCATCAGGTAGCCGGGCTTGCCCGCGTTGTCGGGCTTGTCGGCGTGCTTGGGAGGGTCCTTGGCGTTCTTGTACTTGTCCATCGCGTCGAACACGTTGGCGAAGTTCGAGGCCCAGCCCATGACCTTGATCTTGGCCCCGCTCTTGTCGCCCTTCGTGTCGGAGATCCAGAAGGTCGGGATGTCGCTCACGCAGTTCTCGGGGTCCTTCTTGCCCGTCTTGTGGACGGCGCAGGCGGGGGCGGTCGAGATGTTGGCGTCGACGATGTAGCCGATGATCGAGATGTCCTTGCCCGTCACCTCGGTCGCGTGGATGCGGCTGCGCAGGTGGTGGCTCGCGCCGTAGATCGTGTAGGAGTCGCCCGTCTTGATCGGGTTGGTCGGCAGCTGCGGGACCGGGGGGAGGCTCGCGTGCTTGCCCGACCACGCCGGGGACACCTTGTACGGCTCGTCATTGCCCCCACAGCCGAGGCTGCTCGCCGCACCAAGTGCGGTGAGGGCAGCAACTCCGACGAGAGGCAGGCTTAGCCACCGCGTTGTGCGCATGATCGAATCTCCAGTGAGTGCGGATCGAGTATCACGGCCAAAAGCATCGCGACAAGCGGACGGCGCTGGGGAGGCCACAATGGGGCGCAAAACCGCCCTGGCGGCCTCAAGCGTTACGTCGGCCCTGAGTATTTGCGCAGGAGATCGGGAGGTCGGGAGATTCAGAGGTCAGACCCCTCTCAACCGCCCGATCTCCCGCTCTCCCAGTGATCCCGCCTGAGCCCCCACGAGCCGCAGGGCATCGACGTCCGCGGCACGGACCACGTCGCCCCGCAGCCCGGCCACCAGGCGCTGGACGATGGAGACGAGCTCGGCGTCCTCGCCCGGGAACGCGTACTCCGCGAGCCGGGCGAAGGCTGCGTCCTCGATGCCCACGGGCGTGCCGCGCACGCGGAGGCCTTCGCGGGCCAGGCGGTCCGTCAGGATGGCGCGGATGTCCTCTGGACGCTCCGACAGCCTCGGGAGGGTGATGGGGTCCTCCACGCCGTCCCCCAGGCGGGTCGCCAGGGAATGCTCGAGCCTGCCGGCGGCCAGGAGGGTCGTCAGGGGGGCGGTCGCGGTGACCGCGAGGGCGATGTCGAGCGCGAGCGCCCGCTCCCAGGGGGGACGCCGCTCGGCGAGCGCCTGGGCGATGAGCCGCTGGACGTCGGCCGGCAACGACGGCCCGTCCACGAGCACGAGCATGCCACGATCGGCCAGCGCGAGGGGGGACGCCTTGGGGTCGGTCCACCGCCCGAGGTCGTGCTCGCGCGAGGAGGTGCCGTCCACGAGGACGAGGGGCTCTGCGCGTCGCGGGCCGCCCAGGTGCGCGCGGGCGAGGTAAGGGACGGGGTCCACGCCGCTCGGCGCCACGAGCGTCACCGGGGCCCCTGCCTTCACGCGCCGCTCGAGCGCCTCGAAGCTCATCCTCGAAGCGGCCGAGTAGACGCCCACCGTGGCGGGGCGCGCCACCCGGGAGGCGGCGAGGACGTGGCGCCCGACCTCGATCGACCTGGCCTGCTCGAGGTGGAGCACCTGCTCCTCCGCCGCCTCCGCCCGCGTGGTCATCGCCTGCTCCCGCGCGAGGCTCCGCGCGAGCGCGCCCCGCGCCTCGCACGTGCCGGCGAGCGCGTCGGCGAACGACTTCATGGCCCGGGCTTCCTCCAGCGTCACGTGGGCGACCCGGCGTCCGCGCGGGAGCAGCAGCAAGCCGAGGGGCTCCCCGGCGGCCGCGATGACCGTCACGGTGAGCGCGCCGCGATCCCTCATCCAGCGAGAGAGGGAGCGCAGATCGGGGCGGCGCACCTCGAGGGCCTCGAGCACCTCGGCCCGGATCGTGGCCTCGGGCTCGCCCGCGGCGATCTCGACGAGCCTGGCCGGCAGGTCGCTCGCGCGCTCGCGGGCGTACCCGGCGGCGTCGACGGTGGCGACGTGGGACGGGACGTTCGGGGCCTCGGCGCTGCGCGGAAGGATCACCGAGGCGTCGAAGGTCCAGAGCTCGGGCGAGCTCGCCTCGGGGCCGGCGGGGGCGCGGAGCGCGGCGATGGCGTCGCGGAGCGCGGTGGAGGCGTCCGTGCGGGTGAGCGCCGCGCCCGCGCGCTCGAGCGCGTCGAGCCACGCGCCGTCGGCCGGCCGCAGCGGCCCCTCGAGCTCCCCGACGAACGACCCGACGACAAGGGCCACGAGGGTCCCCGCGAACACGACGCCCGCCTGCCCGTCCGCCGCCATGGCGGCGAGGAGGACGATGGGGCCCCCGATCACCGCGAGCACGCACGCCCGCCGCCACGCGCGCACGAGACGGACGGCGTCCCCGTGGAGGGCCATGCCCGCGACGAGGAGCGCGATCACGACGACCCCGAGGCGGAGCACCCGATCGGACGCGGCGGGCACGACGAAGCAGACCCCGAACGTGGCCGCCAGCAAGGTCAGGCAGAGCGCGCGCGCGACGCGGACGCGATCGGCGATGCCGAGCACGAAGAGGCGATCGCGGAGCGTCATCTCGCAGGAGATCGCGATGGCGCCGCCGCTGAGCGTGGCTGCGGCCATGGCGATGGCCGGCGCCTGCTCACCCAGCGTGACGGCGAACCCGTGCGCGTCCGGTGCGTGGCCCTCGGTGAGGGCGGCGGCGATCTCGGCCGCCAGCGCGGCGCCCCAGCCGACGGACACGGCCAGGATGGCGAGCCTCGGCGACCGGTCGCGGTGGGGGACGAGGGTGGGGACGGCGGGGGCGTGGGCGCTCATCCGTGCGAGGGCCGCGCACGCGGCGATGGTGGCCACGAGGGCCCCCACGACGCCGAGGGCGTCCATCCACGCGAAGGTCTGCGACGTCGCCATCGCGGCGAGCGCCAGCGACGTGCCCCAGAGGGCCAGCGAGGAAGGCCGCAGCGCCACGCGCGACGAGAGAGCCGAGAGCGCGATGGCAGCCGCGCCGAGCCCCCACACGCGCGGCCCCCGTCCTCCCTCGATCTTCATGGCCGCGGCGACCACGTAGCCCGTGCTCGCGAGGCGCGGGACGAGGCCGCGGCGCGACGCGAGGAAGGAGAGCCGCTCGGGGTACCGCATTCGGGGAGAGGCCATGGCAGGCGAAGGAGGGGGTAGTCAAGTCGAGCTTGGGCGACGGGCGGCGCGCCTGGCGCGGCGGCGGACGACGGCGAGCGCGACGACGGCAGCCACCTCCACGCCAGGCGCCGACGTCCCGGGCGGCGCGCCTGGCCCGCAGCGGCAGCTCGTGCCCCGCGGAGACGCGGCCGGCGGGGGCGTCTGCGAGGAGCCCGCGTCTCCCGCTCCCGCGTCACCACCGGCTCCGCCGTCGCTGCCGGCGGCGTCGGGCCCCGCGTCGGTCGCGCCGATCGAGTACATCTGGCGGAGGAGTGGCCATTCGGCCACGCACTGCGTGCTGGTCGTGCCGGCAGGGCACGACAGGGGGCCCTCGAGGTCCTTCAGGCGGAGCACCGGCGAGAAGGTGACGCCTCCGTTCGTCGAGGCCGCGAGCAGCACGCTCTGATCGTAGTCGCATGCGTAGAGCACGGTCCCCACGAGCGTCAGGCACCCGACGCCGAAGGTCGACCGCTGCGTGAACTGGAGGTCGGCGGTCTTCGCGGACTGGAGGCCGTCCGCGGGCCCGCCCAGGTAGACCGTCGTGCCGTCGGGCGAGAGCGCGAACCCGAGCATGGGCCCGCCGCTGAAGACCGACCGCACGGTGACGCCCGCGTCGTCCGTGACGAGCAGGCGGCTCGCGGCGAGACCCGTACGCACGTAGACGCGGTCCTCGTCGCCCGGGTCCACCGCCGCGATGTAAGCGGCCTGCTCCGTCGCGGGATCGAGCGGCAACGGGCGCTCGGCCCACGCTTGCCCGTCGTTCGTCGAGACGAAGAGCGAGGCCGTCGTCGTCGGGTTGTTTCGGAGCCCGCTCACGTAGACGCGGTGCGGATCGCTCGCGGCCACCTCCACCGTCGTCACGAGGACCGTCGGGTCGAGGGGGGTCCCGTACGCCGCCCAGTGCGCGCCGTCGTCGGTCGTGGAGTAGAGCTGCGTCGTGAAGAGCGGCACGCCCGCCGCGCTCGAGCCCGCGGCCGCGGAGGCGAGCGCCAGGGCGGCGTGCGGCGAGCCCGGGCGCACGGCCACGTCGGTCACCGCGCCGTCGAGGGCCCCGCCCGCGAACGCCCAGGAGCAGCCGGTGTCGGGCGAGACCGCGAGGCCCACGACCGTCCCCGCGAGGAGCGCTCCTCCCGCGGTGAAGCCCACGGCCGGGTCCGACTGGATCATTCCGTAGCCGATGGCCGACTCGCAGATCCAGAGCCAGTCCTTCGCGGCGTCGGTGGACAGGAGCACCCCGAAGGTCGTGCGCAGCGCCATGACCTGGGGCTTGCCGGGCTGGACGACGAGCTGGTTGGCGGTCGGGAAGCGTCCGTTCGCGAGGGCGGGGCCGCTCGCCAGGAGCAGTCCCGCCGAGACGACCGCGCGCGCGCACGCCTGGAGAGGCCTCGGACCCACGCTTCCATCGTGCCGCGTGCGGACACGCCCGTATACGGACACGTGCGTGAGCCATCGGAGAGAGTCGCCCGGTTCCGCGTTGACCCCGGGATCTCCCGTGGTGTCTCCTGTACAGATGAGCTCCTCCTGGCGGACGTTTGCGTCCACGTTCCTGTTCCTCCTCCTCGCGATGCGGGCGGTCGGGTGCTCGAGCTCCTCGCCGCCGATCGTCCCGATGCAGGGCGAGTGCGTGGCCGACTGCAGCACCGACACGTGCCGCGACTCCGCCGGCAACATGTGCCTCGGATGCAGCTTCGAGTGCTGCACCTGCGCGGACACGTCGACGTGCCTCGACGCCTGCGGGAAGAAGGACCCCACCGTCTGCGCCGGGACGTGCAGCGAGACCGTGTCGATGGAGGACACCTGCGGCAACCCGGACCCGGGGTGCTGCGTCCCGAAGACGTGCACCGACCCGAAGACGTGCACGGACGACTGCATGATGATGAACCCGCTCCTGTGCGCAGGGACCTGCCCCGCGATGCCCGAGGGGGTGGACACGTGCGGAAACGTCGACGCGAAGTGCTGCGTCGCCAAGACGTGCAAGGATCCCGAGACCTGCACGGACAACTGCGGGGAGATGAACGGCCTCTTGTGCGCGGGGACGTGCAGCAAGACGAAGTCCGGCGAGGACACGTGCGGCAACCCCGACTCGAGCTGCCACTGCACCCCGACGAAGTGCGCCGACACGGCGACCTGCACCGACGACTGCACAGAGCACGACCCTGCGCTCTGCATGGGCACGTGCGATCCGACCAAGCCGGGCTACGACACGTGCGGTCAGCCGCTCATCACGTACTGCTCCGACCCTGCGACCTGCACGGACAACTGCGGGATGAAGAACCCGTCGATCTGCGGGCCGACGTGCGACGACGCGAACCCTGGATTCGACACCTGCGGCAGGGCGGCCCCCGACTGCAAGCCGGACGCGGGCATCGACGATGACGGAGGCCACGACGCAGGAGACGCCGGCGATGCGAGTGACGCCGCGGACGCCGGCGACGCGGGAGATGCAGGCGACGCGGCGGACACCGCCGACGCGAGCGGCCGCCCCACGGTCTCGGCCTTCTCCTCGGTGTTCACCCAGTCCTGCTTCTGCACGGTCTACACGGTGACCGCGATGCAGCCCGGCGCGGGGACGCTCAGCTACTCGTGGACCAACTCGAACCCGTGCGGCCAGTTCGTCGGCGGCAACTCGCCCACCGCGACCTGGTACCACCCCGACAGCAACATGCCCGGCGCCTGCCCCGTGGAGTCGATTCACCCGGGCACCATCACCGTCGTGGTCACGGGCACGGGCGGCTCGGTGACGTGCGCGTACAGCGGCGGCTCGGGGGACGGCACGACCGCGGAGTGCACGCCGGGGCCGTAGGGCGCTCAGTGATGCATCGGAGCCTTCCCGGGCGGGTTCGGCGCCATGAGCAGCGCGAACGGGATCATGCACGCCGCCGCCACGCCGAGGACCCACAGCGTGTCGACGTAGGCGAGCGCCGCGACCTGCCGCTGGAGTGACGCGTAGATCTGCGCGTAGGCCACCTGCGTCGCGTCGGCGGCGCTGATGCCGGCCGTCCCGAGGGTCCCGCGGAGCTGGGCGACGGCCTCGCGGAAGGTCGGGTCGAAGGTCGAGATGCGCTCCACGAGCATGCTCTGGTGGACCTGCGAGCGGCGCGCGATGAGCGTCGTCACGAGCGAGATACCCACGCTGCCGCCGATGTTGCGCGACAGGTTCAGGATGCCCGACGCCTGGTCGTTGCTGTTCGGGGGCAGGCCCAGGTACGCGCCCGTGTTGATCGGCACGAAGAGGAACGCGAGGCCCGCCGTCTGGTAGATGCGCCACAGCACGGCCGTCCGGAAGCTGATGTCGAGGTCGATGTTGGTCATGTGGAGGACGGCGATCGACGTGACCAGGAAGCCGAAGGTGATGAGCCAGCGCGACGCGATGCGCGACACGAGGAAGCCCACCACCGGCATCATCATCATGATGAACACGCCCCCGGGCGAGAGGGTCATCCCCGCCTTCTCGGCGGTGTAGCCGAGGTAGTTCTGCTCGAACTGCGGCAGGAGCACCGTCGAGCTGAAGAGCACGAGGCCGAGCACGAACATGAGCGCGTTGCTGATGGCGAAGTTGCGCACGCGCAGCAGCCGGAGCTCCACGATGGGGTAGCGCGTGGTCAGCTCCCAGACGACGAACGAGGCGAGCGAGACGCCGCTTACGATCGCAAACCAGACGATGAAGCTCGAGCCGAACCAGTCGTCCTCCTGCCCCTTGTCGAGCACGACCTGGAGCGCGCCGAAGCCCGTCACGACGAGGCCGAGGCCGACGAAGTCGACGGGGACGCCCTTGCGCTTGCGGGCGGCGACGATGTGCGGCGGGTCTTGCACCATGCGGTGCGTGAGGAAGAGCGAGAGGAGGCCGACGGGGACGTTGAGGAAGAAGATCCACCTCCAGTCCGCGTTGTCCGTGATGTAGCCGCCCAGCGTCGGGCCGATGGCGGGCGCGACGACGACCGCCATCCCGTAGATGGCGAACGCCTGGCCACGCCTCGCGGGCGGGAACGTGTCGGCGAGGATCGACTGCTCGCTCGGAGCGAGGCCGCCGCCGCCGGCCCCCTGGAGGATGCGAAAGAAGATGAGCGCCCCCAGCGAGGGCGCGACGCCGCACAGAAACGAGCTGATCGTGAAGAGCGTGACGCAGCTCATGTAGAAGCGCTTTCGGCCGACGCGCTGCGCGATCCACGGCCCGATGGGCAGGATGACGGCGTTCGAGACGAGGTACGACGTGAGCACCCACGTCGCCTCGTCCTGCGTGGCCGCGAGCCCGCCCGCGATGTGCGGGAGCGCGACGTTCGCGATGCTCGTGTCGAGCACCTCCATGAACGTCGCGAGCGTGACGGTCAGCGCGATGGCGTACGGGTTGTGACCTGGGTGAAAGCCCTCGTCCGCCATGAGGCCCTAGCGCAGCCAGACCTTGGGCTCGACGGACATCCCCGGCCGTAGCCGCTCTGTGCCCGGCTGGTCCGGCTCGAGGCGGATGCGCACGGGCAGCCGCTGCACGACCTTCACGTAGTTGCCCGTGGCGTTCTCGGGCGGCAGGAGGCTGAAGCGCGCGCCGCTGGCGCCGGGCAGGCTCTCCACGTGGCCGCGAAACGTCTGCCCGAACGCGTCGACGCGGACGTCCACCCGCTGGCCCGGGTGCATGTGGGCGAGCTGCGTCTCCTTGAAGTTCGCGGTGATCCAGAGGTCGTGCACCTGCACGATGCCGAGGAGCGTCTGCCCCGGCTGCACGCGGTCGCCGACGTTCGCGGACTTCTTGCCGACGATGCCCGACACCGGGGCCGCGATCTTCGTGTACGAGAGGTTCAGCCTCGCCTGCTCCGCCTCGGCCTTCGCGGCCTTGGCGTTGGCGAGGCGCACCGCGAGGGTGGCGCGCGAGATGTCGAGCTGCTTGGGCGCGTTCTTCTCGATCTGCTGGAGGCGGCTCATGGCCTGGCTCAGGCGCGCCTTGCTCTGATCGACGCGGTGACGCGAGGCCTCGGCGTTCGCGCGCGCGGCTGCCTCGTCGGCGGCGCGCGTGTCCGCCTCGGCGCGACGGCGATCGAGGTCGTCGCGCGAGACGGCCTCGGTCGCGACGAGCCGCGTCGAGCGCCCGAGCTCGACCTGGGCGAGGCGGTTGTTGGCGACGGCCGCCTTCACCTGCAGGAGAGCCGCCTGGTACTCGCGCCACGCGGCGGCGAGCTCGGCCTTGGCGGTCGCGACGTCGTCGCCCGAGGTCGAGATGCTCGTCCGGTTGGTCACCGTCGTGATGGGGACGCCGGGCACCTCGACCTTGGTCTGTGCGACCGCGCTCTGCTCGCTGGCCTCCGCCTGATCGAGGGCCGCCTGGTAGTCGTTCGGATCGAGCTCGACGAGCGGGTCGCCCAGGTTGACCGTCATGTTGTCCTCGACGTGCACGGCCGTGACGGTCGCGGAGATGCGCGCGCTGATGGCGCTCACGTTGCCGTCGACCTGCGCGTCATCCGTGCTCTCGAACGAGCTCTCGTAGCGCAGGAAGAAGAAGCCGCCGACCGCGAGGCCCACGACCCCGAGCAGGAGCGCGAGCGCCCCCAGCGGGTGCGCTCCGGCCCAGCCGCGCACGCGCTGGGGGAGCGGGGTCTTCGGCTCGGGGTCCTGGGCTTGGGCTGCGTTCGGCGGGTCCGAGGCGGGCATGGCGGGCGGAGCGGTGCATCGCGAGTGCCGAGGTGCGCGCGGGGCCGGGGTCAACCGCCGGGGCGAGGCCCCTTACCCTTCGAGGGGAAGTCCCGCCCGCGCGAGCGAGCGCCCCCGCACGGGTAGAGAGGCGTCCGAGCGCCGCCTGAACGGGGGCGCCCGGCGGCGGAAGGAGCGGGAGGGGCAGGTGTCCCCTCCCGCTCCTCTTCGCTCTTTGCTCGTGGCGTGCGGCCTGGCCCATGCGCAGCGGCCGGTCAGGCTGGCCAACCGCGATGGCCGCGTGTACGAGCACACGCATGCCCCACGACGACCTCTGGACCGCCACGGACCGCTACCTCTGCAGCGCCCTCCTGCCGCCCGACCACGCGCTCGACGAGGCCCTGCGCGCGAACGCCGCCGCCGGCCTCCCGTCGATCGACGTCGCCCCCAACCAGGGCAAGCTCCTCCACCTCCTCGCGCAGATGCAGGGCGCCAGGTCGATCCTCGAGATCGGCACGCTCGGCGGCTACAGCACGATCTGGCTCGCGCGCGCGCTGCCCCCGGGCGGCCGCCTCGTCACGCTCGAGGCCGACCCGAAGCACGCGGAGGTCGCTCGCTCGAACCTGGCGCGAGCGGGCCTCGCCGGCGCCGTGGAGGTGCGCGTCGGGCCGGCGCTCGAGACGCTCCCCAAGCTCCTCGAGGAGAAGCGGGATCCGTTCGATCTCGTCTTCATCGACGCCGACAAGCCCAGTAACCCCGAGTACGTAGAGTGGGCGCTCCGCCTCACGCGCCCCGGCAGCGTCATCGTGGTCGACAACGTCGTGCGCGCAGGCGCCATCGTCGACGCCTCGAGCACGGACCCTCGGATCACGGGCACGCGCCGCCTCTTCGAGCTGCTGTCGAGGGAGCCCCGCGTGAGCGCGACCGCCATCCAGACGGTGGGCAGCAAGGGCCACGACGGCTTCGTCCTCGCCCGCGTCGTCGGCTAACTCCCCTTCCCTCGCCCCGCCGCCCATGGCACAACCACATCCATGCACCGCCGTGGACTGCTAGCGCTCGCCCGAGCGCTCGCCCGGGGAGGTGCCATGGCGAAGCTCGCCCTCGTCGTCGCGGCGCTCACGGTCTTCGGCACGCTGATCCTCGCGTTCGTCGTCGCGGGAGATCCGTCGCAGCTCGAGCAGATCCCCGGCGTCGCGTCGAACCTCCTCGCGTGGGGCGCGGGTGTCCTCTTCGCGTTCGGCGCCTCGGTGCGGGCGCTCCCGAAGGACCGCGAGGAGGGCATTCGCGACCTTTACCGCGCGCGCGGCCAGTCGGACACCGCCTACCTCTGGGCCCGCGTGGGCGGCCTCGGCATCGAGCTCGCGTGGGTCACGGCCGGCGGCACCCTCGTGTGCGGCGTCGTCGCGGCCCTCGTCGCGAACGGCGGCGCCGCGAGCCTGCGGACGCTCGGGGCGACGCTCGCGTCGGTCGTCTTCTCCCTCGCGTTCGCACTCGTGCTCGCGCCCGTGGCGATGGCGACGCTCGGCGTCCGGTCGCGCATGGGCGGCTACCTCGCGCTCGTCGCCGTGCTCGGGCTGCCCGAGCTCGCGGGCCGCTGGACGGCGAGGGTCCTGCCCGAGGGCTGGGGCGAGCTCGGATCGATTCCCGGCGCGATGCTGGCGCTGCGCTCGGCGCTCGTGCCCGGCCACCTCGACGTGATGCTCGCCTTCCGCGCGGCGGCCGTGCTGGCGCTCGTCGCGGCGGTCGCGCTGCTCATCCTGCGCGCGGAGCAGGCGAGCCTCGGCAGCGAGCCCCCGCCCGGCGGCGAGGACGGCACGCAGTCCCCCTCGCCGCGGCGCGGCCAGCACGCGGGCGCCCGGGCATGATCCAGGCCGACGGTCTCACGGCGCGCTCCGCGCCGGTCGCGCTCGCGCCGCTCTCGTTCGAGCTGGGCGCGGGCGTGCACGCGCTCGTGGGTACGTACGTGGACGGCGTGCCGCTCGTCCTCGCCGCGCTCGCGGGGCGGGTGCGCCTTCGCAAGGGCAGCCTCCGCCTGCTCGGCAAGCCGCTCACCGAGGTGCGGGCCAGCGTCGCGTACGTGCCGCTCGATCTCGCCCTGCCCGACGCGTTGACGGTGAACGAGACGTTCGCGCTGGCCGCCGAGATCCGCGGCGAGCCGCGCGCCGAGGCCGCTCCCCGCCTCGCGGCGCTCGGCATCGCGTCGCTCGGGCCGCGGCGGGTCCGCTCGCTCACGCGCGCCGAGGCGCGGGCCGTCGCGATGGCCGAGGCTCTCACGTCGAGCGCGCGCGTGATCCTCCTCGAGGAGCCCTACATGACGCTCGATCCGCGCGCCGCAGCCGTGCTCGCCGTCCGCCTGCGCGAGCGCGCGAAGGACGGCGCGTGCGTGGTCATCGGCACCGCCTCCGTGCGCGACGCCATCGACCTCGCCGACGACCAGCTCGTCTTCGACCGCGGCGTGCTCGTTCGTACGATGGCCACGGGAGCCTCGACGGCGACGCCCGGCGCCGGCCTCGTGCGGCTGTCGGCCGGCGTCTCGGACATCGGCCCCGTGCTCCCCGAGCTCGCGAAGGAGGCGACCATCACGGCGATCGAATCGGACCACGCGTGCATCGTCGTCTCGGGGCTCGACGCCCGGGAGCTCGCCGCAGCCGTGGGCCGAGCCGTGCTCCGGGCCGGTGTGGACCTCGAGTGGCTGCGCGCCGACGCGCCGCGCCTCGAGGAGCTGCGCGCGGGCGGCGGCGGCAACGCGGCCGCGGCCTACCAGGCCGCGATGCAGCAGCGCGCCCGCTCGGTCCCCCCGCCGGGTGCGCCGTGAGCCTCGCATTCCTCCCCTCGACGCGCCTGCTCCGGACGCGCCGTGCCTGGGTGCCCATCCTCGGGTGGACGGCGTTCGCCGTCGCAGGGGCCATGATCGCCCGTGCGGGCGGGGCGGTTCGCGGCGCCGACCACGCGCTCCTCGGCGCCTACGCCACCGTCGCGCTCCCGCTCCTCGTCTACGGTGTGGTCGCCGCGGCGCTCGGCGGCGACTCGCTCGCGCGCTCGGGGGCCTCCCAGATCTCCCTCGGCGCGTCGCCCTTCGGCGTGGCCCGCGCGACGGTCCTCGTATCCGTCGCCGCGAGCGCCACGATAGGCGCCGTCCTGGCCGTCTCCGTGGCCGCCCTCGCCCACGGGCCGCAGGATCCTCCCCTCGCGGCCGACGTCGCGCGCTGCGCGGAGATCGGCGCGCTCGGCGGGGCCGCGTACGGCGCCTTCTTCACGCTCGGCGCGAGCTTCGGGGCGCGCGGCTTCGGGCGGAGCCTGCTCCTGCTCGTCGACTGGTTCTTCGGCGTGGGCCACGGCTCGAGCGCGGTCCTCACGCCGCGCGCCCACATCCGCAGCCTGCTTGGCGGCGTCGCTCCCCTGCACATGACGGCGCGCTCGAGCTTCATGGCGCTGACGCTGCTCGCCTTCGTGTGCAGCGCGCTCGCGGTGCAGCGCGCCGGGCGGGCGGAGTGGCCGCTGCCCAGGCGCTGACGACCGCGCCCCCGCGCGGCTTGGACATTCGCGGGCCGGCGAGCGATCCTTCCTTCGTGCAGTTCCGGATCGCCAACATCCCCATCCGCATCCAGCCGATGTTCTTCATCATCTCCGCGATGATGGGGTCGACGGGCGGGTCGTTCGACGGCCCGGGGCTCGGCATCTGGATCGCCGCAGCGCTCATCTCGGTGCTCTTCCACGAGCTCGGCCACGCCTTCGCCGGTCGCGCGCTCGGCCTGACGCCGAGCATCGAGCTCTACGGGGGCGGCGGGCTCACGTCGTTCACCGCCGCCACCCGGCCCGTCTCGACGATGGGATCCATCGGCATCTCCCTCGCTGGGCCCATCGCCGGCTTCGCGCTGGGCGGGCTCGTTTACGTGCTCGGGCCCTACGCGCCCGCCGGCTACGCCACGCGCTTCGTGCGGGACATGCTCTGGTGCAACATCGGCTGGGGCCTCTTGAACCTCCTGCCGATCCTGCCGCTCGACGGCGGGCGCGTGGTCGAGCGCGTGCTCCGTGCCATCACGCCGGGCCGCGCCGAGCGCATCGCTCGGATCGTGTCGATCGTCGTGGCGGCGCTCGCGGGGCTCTGGGCCCTCGTGACAGGCTGGCAGATCGGGATCCTCTACGCCCTCTGGCTGGGCGCGCCCAACGTCATGGCCCTGCGCGCGGGACCCGCCCACCCGGCTGCGGGTGCGCCGGGCCCGGCCACGGGCGCGAAGGCCGTGACCGAGGCGCTCGGCCAGGGCAACCCCGAGCTCGCCCTTCGCCTGGCCGAGGAGCTCTGGGGCGGCTCGACCGACCCGCGCGTGCGCGCCCAGGCAATCACGTTGATGGGCTACGTCGCGATCGCGCAGGGACGCTTCGGGGACCTGGACGCGCTCCTCGGGCGGACGCCCGCGGGCTTCGCGCGCGACCCCTGGCTCCAGGGCGTCGTCCTGCTCGACAGCGCCTCGCTCGCGGGCGAGCAGGCGGCGAACGACCGCCTGCGCTCCGGTTACAACCCGTGGGTCGCGACGCAGACGCTCCTCGCGCTGGCGAAGGCCGGTCGCAAGGAGCACGCGACGCGCGTCTTCCTGGCGACGGCCGCAGAGCTCGAGCCCGCGCAGTGCGCCGAGCTCGGGGCGAAGCTCCTCCAGGCGGGCGCGGCGGATCTCGCCGCACTGGTGTCGAAGCACGCCGAGGCCGCGAAGGGCCTGCCCGTGGCCCCTCCCGCGGAGCCGCTCTCGCCCGCGAAAACGCACTGACACGCGGGCGGCGCGCGGAGCGCCTTGCGCAGGCGGCCGCCCTGGGCTCTTCTACGCTCCCGCCGCATGGGAAAGGCCAGAGCAAAGGACCGCGCGAAGGACAAGCCGCCCGAGGCCGAGGCACCCCCGCCGCCCTCCGAGCGTGAGCCCGAGGCTCCGCCCCGCGCCGGCACGCCGGCGCCCACGCCTGCAGCAGCCGCCGCCCCCGCGCCCTTCCAGTCGACGAGCCTCGGGTTCGCCGCCCTGGCGCTCGCGGCCGCCTTCATCCTCGTGTTCGTCATCGTCGGCGTGCAGCGCCTTCGCTACCCCTTCGCCCTCGAGTGGATGGAGGGCGGCATGCTGGGCGAGATGCGCTGGCTTCTGGAGGGCCACAACCTCTACGTCCGCCCGAGCGTCGACTACGTCCCGTTCATCTACAACCCCCTCTACTTCTGGGTGTGCGGCGCGGTCGCCAAGGTGCTCGGGGCGTCGTTCTTCACGATGCGCCTGGTCTCGTACCTCTCCGCGCTCGGCACGATGGGCCTCCTCTACAAGCTCGTCTCGATCGAGACGGAGGAGAAGGTCATGGGGATCGTCGCGGCGGGCCTCTACGCCTCGACGTTCAAGGTCACCCAGCAGTTCATGGACATCGCGCGGGTCGACTCTCTCTTCGTCCTCCTGGCGATGGCGTCGCTCTGGGTCCTCCGGACACGCCCGACGGCGAAGGGGCGCGCGCTCGCCGCGGTCCTTCTCGTCCTGTGCTTCCTCGCCAAGCAGTCGGGGCTCTTCGTCGCCGCGCCGATCGTCGTCTTCGTGCTCTGGGACGGCGTCCGGGGCGCGAAGACGACCGCCGAGCGGCTACGCGGCGTCCCCTTCGCCGCCATCGTCGGCGGCGGCATCCTGGGCAGCGCCCTCTTGCTCGATGCCACGAGCGACGGGTGGTACCGCTACTTCGCGTTCGAGCTCCCGAGCGGCCACCGCCTGGTCCCCTGGATGTGGTGGGAGTTCTGGACGGCCGACCTCATGGCGCCCCTCGGCTGCGCGTGCGTCGGTGCGCTCTTCGTCCTGTTCGGACCGAGCGGCATGCCGCGCCGGGTGCGCGAGCTCTGGGCCGCCGCGCTGGCGGGGCTCGTCCTGTGCGCGTGGTCCGGCCGGCTCCACGACGGCGGCTGGACCAACGTGGTCATGCCGGCGTACGCCATCCTGTCCGCGCTCTTCGCGATCGCCCTGCACGGCGGGCTCACGTTCGCGCGTGCCGCGGCCCCCGACACGCGGCGGAGCGTCCAGGCGTTCGTCGCGCTCCTCGGCCTCGTCCAGCTCGCCGTCTCCATCTACGACCCGCGCCATGTGGTGCCCACGCGGCGCGACGAGGCCGCCGGCTGGGACGTCGTCGCGGCCCTGCGGGGCGCGCAGGGAGACACCTTCGCCCCGTCCGACAACTACCTGAGCGAGATGGCGGGCAAGCACGGCACCCTGCACCAGATGGCGGTCGACGACATCCTCCGCGGGGGCGAGAGCGAGGTGCGCACGAAGCTCATCGAGGATCTCCGCGCCGCGTTCCACGACCACCGCTGGGCGATGGTCGTCACCGACAACGACTTCTTCGCCGCGGAGGTCCTCGCCAACTACCAGCGAGGCCCCATCTCCGTGAAGGACGCGGACACCTTCTTCCCCGTGACGGGCGTGCACATTCGCCCGGGCTGGATCTACCTGCCCAAGTGACATGAGCCGCCCGTCGCGCGGGACCTACTTCGTGAAGTCGATGAGCTCGATGTCGAAGACCAGGGTGCCCGACGGCGCGCCCGGCCTCGTGGGCTTGTCGCCGTAGGCGAGCGAGCCCGGGATCCAGAAGCGGACCTTCTCTCCCTTGACCATCAGCTGCACGCCCTCCGTCCAGCCCTTGATGACGCCGTTCAGCCGGAACTGCGCCGGCGTGCCGCGCGTGACGGAGCTGTCGAACATCTTCCCGTCCAGGGTCCAGCCGCTGTAGTTCACGGTGACGTTGCTCGTGGCGAGCGGGTGCTCGGTCCCCGTGCCCGGCGTGAGCACGCGGTAGGCGAGGCCCGACGCCGTCTTCTTCGCGGTCGCGGGGGCGGCGGCCACGTCCTCCGGGACGGGCGGCGGCTTGGGCATCACCGTGATGTCGAGCAGCTCGACGTCGAACACGAGGTCGCCCGCGGGGGCGCCGCGGCGCGGATGATCGCCGTACGCGAGCGCGCCGGGGATCCAGAGCCGGCGCTTCTCGCCGACCACCATGAGCTGGAGCCCCTCGGTCCAGCCGGGGATGACCCCGTTCAGGCCGAACGTGATGGGCTGTCCGCGCTGGACGGAGCTGTCGAACATGACGCCCGCCTTCGTCCATCCCGTGTAGTGCACCTTCACCTTGTCCGTCCCGCCGGGATGAACCTGGCCGGTGCCCGGCGTGAGGACCTTCGACGCGAGGCCGGACGCCGTCTTCTCCGCGTCCGCCGGGGGAGCGGCCACGTCGTCGGGCGCGGGGATGGGCGGCGGGCCGGGAGGCGGAGCCGATGCTACGGCCGAGGCCGAGGCAGACGGCGCGGCGTCGGCCGCTGCAGTGCGGTCACCCTTCGGGCAGCCGAGCGTCGTGGTCAGCGCGAGACAAAGGAGAGGCCCAAGAAGCTTCTTCTGCATGGCCCCCCGTCTAGCACAATCCCCAGGCGCCAATTCAGCACTTCTCGAGCAGTAGCCTCGTCCTGCCGACGAGCAGCTCATCGCCCGTGACGAGCTCCTGCTCGCCCTTGATCCGGACGAACACGCCGGTGCGCGAATCGAGATCGGTCAGGAGCAGATCGCCCGCTTGCTCTTCGATGAGACAGTGCTGCCCGGACACGAGCGGGTCGCCGACGAGGACGAGGTCGTTGGGGCCGGAGCCGATCAGGAGCGCCGACCCGCGCGCGACCGCGCAGGTGCCGAGCCCGCCGCCCGCGAAGATCTGGACGACCCGGAAGGGCGAGAGCCACTGCGGCGACGAGTAGAAGTACGTCGGCCCCGCGCCGGGGTAGTCGCTGCGCTCGGGGTTGCGCTCCACGCGGAGCAGCTGGTCGCCGACGATGATCTCGTCGCCCGGCGCGACGCTCACCGGATGGCGGATGCGCAGGAAGACGCCGTTGCCGCCGTCGAAGTCCTTCAGCCAGAGCTTGCCCCCGCGCGCGAGGATGACGGCCTCGCGCGGGTGACAGAACCGCTCGCCGGGCAACGTGACGCTGCCCGACGAGCCGATGATCACCTCGTCGCCCACCGGCTCGTACGAGTCCGGTCCGCGCGAGAGGCTGCGGAGCACGAGGAGGCGAAAGTAGACCTTCGTGGACGGCGCACGCATGGAGGTCGACGGGTGCGACGGCGGTGCGGCGGGCGCCGCGACCTCGACCTTCTGCTTCTGCTGCGTCGCGAGCTTCTGGACGTCGCGCGGCGGTTGCTCCAGGACCTCCATCCCGCCGACGGCGCGGCCCGCGATGATCTCGTCGAACCGCCCTTCCCGCAGCGCCAGGGCCATCTCGAACTGCTGGCCCTTCATGAGGGCACGCACGTGCGTCACGACGTCGGGGCTGTTCACCGCGTCGGCGTAGGAGCGCTTGTGGCTCTTGATGACGCGGCCGCCGTCCGCGAACAGGTGCGTGATGACGTGGGGCTTGTCGAGCCCGCTGTCCTCGGTCTGGATGTGGAAGACCTGCTCCTTGTACTTGACGTTGTTGTTGAACCCGACCTGCGCGCGGCGAAACGCTGGCCGGTTCATCTCCTGCTCGAGGCGCTCGAGCTCCTGCGGGCCGTACTTGGCGATGGCGTCGTCGAGCGGCGGGTACAAGCCGTCGAGCCCCTCCATCCGCTCGAAGGCGAGGCGAGCCAGCGGCGCGCCCGGGCTGATGCGCAGCGCCTCGGCGAGCAGCTGCTGCCCCTCGGGGTCGTTCGGGCCGGAGGCCGCCCACGCGCTCAACACCGCGACGGATTCCTCCCCGCGGCCCTTGTCGAGCAGCCACTTGGCGACGCGCGCTGCGGATGCGCGACCTTCGGACGTGCTCTTGACCACGATGAGCCATCATCTTCCGGGGGGGCCGCCCAGGGCAAGTACTACCCACGCCGACCCGAACCCACGCCGCCCGGCGAGCCAGCGAGAGGAGCACGACGACGGCGGGTGACTTGCGTAAGCTCCTGGAGGGATGGTTGCCCCTTCCAGGCACGTGCTCCTCAGCCGCGGCTACAGGCTGGGCGGGCGCTACAAGCTTCTTTATCCCTATGCCCAGGGAGGGATGGCCACCATCTGGCTATGCCGCGTCCGCGGCAGCCACGGGTTCGAGAAGGTCTACGCGGTCAAGACCATCCTGCCGCACCTCGCCTCGGACGCGATGTTCCGCAACATGTTCCTCGACGAGGCCCGCATCGCGTCGCGCATCCGGCACATGAACGTCGCCGAGATCGAGGACCTCGGGGAGGACGCCGGCTTTCTGTACATGGTGCTCGAGTGGGTGCCTGGAGATCCGTGGTCGAAGCTCATCACGGCCATCGCAGCGAGCGGCGATCCGATCCCCACCGACATCATGCTGCACATCGCGGCGAGCACGTGCGCCGGGCTGCACGCTGCCCACGAGCTCAGCGATCTCGCCGGCGACTCGCTGAACGTCGTCCACCGCGACGTCTCGCCGCAGAACGTGCTCGTCTCGGAGGCCGGCGCCGTCAAGGTCATCGACTTCGGCGTGGCGAAGGCCATCGGGCGGCTCGCCGAGCAGACCGGAGCCGGCGACGTGAAGGGCAAGGTCGATTACATGTCGCCCGAGCAGGCCACCGGCGCGCCGGTCGACCGACGGACGGACGTGTGGGCGCTCGGAGCCGTGCTCTACGAGATCTTCGCCGGGCACCCGCCGTATGTCGCGCCGAACGAGCTCCTCGTCCTCCAGCGGATCGCGTCCGGGCACCCGCCCGCGCCGCTGCCGGACACGACACCCGCTGCCGTCGCGGCCCTCATCCGTCGCGCGCTGGAGCATGATCCCGAGCGACGCTTCGCGACGGCGCACGACATGCAAGACGCGATCGAATCGGCGATGACGACCGAGGTGACCCCTGAGGACGTCGCGGCCTGCGTCCACACGTACCTCGGCCCCCGCATCGAGGCCCGCCGGGTGGCGGTCGCGGAGGCGCTTGGCGAAGCCGCGGAGCTGTCGCGGGTGGCGAAGGGCTCGGAGTTGCTCGGGTGGACGCCCGGGGAAGACGCCGCGCAAACGCCCGATGCGGAGGCGGAGGCGAAGACCGATGCGGCGCCCGCGCCGCCGCTGTCGCGCGACTCGCGCGAACCCGCTCCCGTTTCCCTACGCGCGGCGCGCCACCCCCTGCAACCGCGCCACAAGCTGCTCCTCGCCGCTGCGTCGCTCGTGACGCTCGCTATCTGGACGCACGTCCTGTTCGCCGGCCGCCACGCGGGGGATCACCTCGACGCCGTGCGCGCGGCCCCAGCCCCAGGGAGCGAGCCCATTGGCCGACCGTAACGAGGACGCGAAGACCGTACCCGGCCTGCGCAAGCCCTCGGGCGACGCAGCTCCTACACCCAGCGGCGCGCCGGACTGGGAGGAGAGCGTGCGGGTGGATCTCGGGGACGTCGGTTCCGCCATCGAGGCGCCGGAGCTCGCCACACGACCGTCCGTGACGATCGCCGCAGCACCCTTGGCGCGCGCGTTACCTCGCGACCCCGAGCCCGTCACACGCGCGGAGACGACGGGGGCGCGGGCGCCTTCGCTGCCGAGGTGGGCCATCGTCTACCTCGTGGTCTGCGCCGCGCTGAGCGTGCTCGGTCTCGCCGCCGAGTGGTTCGGCCTGGGTGCGAGGCTGGGCACGTTGTAGGGGACAGCCGGACGACCCATCGAGACGCGCCCGCGACGTCGGTTGGGCCAGACGGCTGAGCAAACAGACCAGCGGGGGCCCTTTGCAGACGAGCCGAGGCGCGGCCAAGCTGCTTACCGACTAGATTCTCCTGGCATCGGCGGAAGCGGTCCGCTGAACCCAACAGGAGTGAGCACATGGACGAGCAAACGACGAACGGCGAGAGGCAGGCAAACCAGCCCCGCGCGCGGCGCGGCTTCGCCGTGATGGACCCTGCCCGCGTCAAGGAGATCGCGCGCCGAGGTGGCAAGGCTGCCCACGAGAAGGGCAAAGCCCACACGTTCACGCCCGAAGAGGCGCGGGCGGCCGGCCGCAAGGGTGGTCTGGCGTCCCATCGTCCTCGCGAAGGCGAGGAGTAGAAGCGGAGCGCCCGGGGGCCTCCTGACGCCCCCGTACGGCGTGCGTACTTCTGCCACAAACGTGGCGTGAGTACGCCTAGCCCTTCCGGCCCTCTGCGCTGTTTTCGCCTGCTCGCGTCCGGCATGCCCGCTGCACCGCACATGGTGCGCGCGGGGTCGAGGCGCGCGAGGAGGCTTGCCGTGCAAAGGGTTGCAACATCGATCGGAGTTCTGGTCGGGCTTGGGGGAGCCCTGGGGTGCGGATCGGGGTCCCCGACATCGCAAACCGCTCAGCAGGTGCGGACCGACGACGGCGGCGCGGACGCGAGCGGCGGGGGGGTCGACGGCGGGTGCGCGGGGGACGCTTGCGGTTCCAGCGTGTCGCCGGACGGCGTCACGACGCTGGCTCCGGGTCAAAGCTACGCCCGCGACATCGCGCTCGACTCGTCCTACGTCTACTGGACGGCGCTGGGCGACAACGTGGTGCGTAAGGTCCCGCTGGGGGGCGGCGGCACGATCGACCTGGCGCCGGGCCAGAACGTGCCCTACGGCATCGCGGTCGACGGCACGAGCGTCTACTGGACCTCGCAGGGCACGGGCCCGAACAACTACACGGACGGCACGCTGCAGAGCCTCCCGCTCGCCGGCGGCACAGCCAAGGTCCTCGCGGCGAACCAGCTGCAGGCAGCGCACATGGCCATCGCCGCGAACGACGTCTTCTGGGTGAACCAGGGCACGAACCCGGCGCAGACCGAGGGGTCGGTCGTGCAGGCCGCCAAGGATGGCTCGCACCAGGTGACGCTCGCGAGCGGGCTCACGAACGCCAACTTCGTCGCGACCGACGGCGCGTACGTCTACTTCCCGCTCGCTGGCACGCCACCCGCGACCAACGGGACGGTGCTGCGGGTGCCCGTTGGCGGTGGCACGGTACAGACCCTCGCCTCGAACCAGGCTTCCGCCTGGGCCGTCGCGGTCGACGACGACAACGTCTACTGGACGAACGCCGTGCCGGGCGGCGGCATCATGTCGATGCCCAAGGCAGGCGGCACGCCCAAGATGCTGGCGGCCGACAAGGCGGGCCCGAACGACGTAGCCGTGGACGCGACGAGCCTCTACTGGTCGGACTCCACCTGCATCCAGCGGATCCCGAAGACGGGAGGAACGGTGGCGACCCTGGCGAGCGGCCTCCCGGGCCCGGAGATGATCGTCGTCGACGGGACGAGCGTCTACTGGACCAACCGCGGAACGGACAGCACCCCCGGGTCGGTCATGAAGGTGGCGAAGTAACGCACTTCAGCCCTCGAGCCGCTCGGCGATCGCCCGGGCGCTCATGGTTCCCTTGTAGACGTAGAGCGCGCCCGGCAGGTTCTCGTCCAGGACCTCCTCGCTGACCCGGAGCCGCGAGCTCACGGCAAAGAGCACCCGCTTGCCGAGGCCGCGCTGCACGAGCTCGACGCGACGCCAGACGGCCTCGCGGCTCCAGTACCCCATGACCTCGAGGTACGCGCGCTCCTTGGCTTTTCCGCGACCGGCTCCGCGCTCGAAGACGAGATCGGGCACGCAGAGGCCGATGCCGGGCAGCTCGAGGATGTCCTTGTTCGGCGAGACGCGCCAGGCCGTGCCGAGCGCGGCGAAGCTCTTGGCAAGCGCGAGCACCTCGTCGGGCAAGGGCGGGTCCTCGATGCGTCCCACCGACGCTCCACCCGAGAGCCGGAAGAGCAGAGGCACGCGGTCCTTCCCCCAACGGACGTCGGCGAGGAGCTCCCACTCCTCGCAGTCCTCCAGCATCGGCAGGACGAGCGCGAGCTGAAGCCCGTACTTGGTCGCCGACTCGAACAGGCTGAAGGGACCATCGATGACGAGGCGGTGGCCCTCGTCGGTCTTGGCGATCGTGTGGAGGAGGCGCAAAAACTTCAGGCGCCGGAAGAGCGCGCGCAGCACGCCAGGGGCGCTCGCGCGCACGTCGACCGTGATCTTGACGGCGCGGAGGAGCACCGCCTGCGCCTGGCCGCGCTCGTACGCGACGACGAGCGCTTCGGCCGTCGGCGCGTCGAACGCCCGGAGGACGTGGGCGCCTCGAAGGTCGGCGAAGAGGGCCTGCTCGATCGCCTCGGGGGTGCTCTTCCGTTCGTCGGCCACGGCAGCGAGGACGGCGTCGCGATCGAACGGGAAGCCCGGCAAGAGCGCCGCTCGTGTGGCGCTGGCGCGGGAGAACACGTCGCGTCGAAGCTCCTCGGGGTCGAGCTCTCCCTCCGAGTCGAGCTCGCACCGATCGAGGAGCAGCTTCACGAGCCCGTCCTTCTGCCTGTGCTCGCGCGGGCCCACGTCGATCGCGCCCAGGGCCGCCTCGAGGTCCTCGCGCGCGAGGCCGACGTGGGACCCGACGCAGGCGATGAGGCGCGCCGCGAGCTCGGTGGCCCGCGCGCGGCCCTCTTCGTCGAGCTTCACGAGGCGGAGCTCGTTCCCGCGTCGACGGGCGACCACGAGGTCAGCGGTAAGCACTGTGCTCCCGGCGGCGGTCGCTCGTGTACGTCTCGGTCGTCGCCTCGGTGACGAGCTCGTAGAGCACCGCGCGCTTGTCGCCCTTCTTGCGCAGGATGCGCCCGAGCCGCTGGACGTGCTCGCGGACCGACCCGCTGCCGGAGAGGATGACGGCGACGTTCGCGTCAGGGACGTCCACCCCCTCGTTCAGGACCTTCGACGTCGCGACCGCGCGGTAGGTGCCCTCGGCCAGCCCGCGGAGGATGGCGCTCCTCTCGCGCACCTTGGTCTGGTGGGTGATGACCGGGAGCAGGAAGCGGCGCGCGACGCCGTACGCCGTGGCGTTGTCCTGCGTGAAGAGGATCGCGCGGTCCTGCCTGTGGGTGTGGAGGAGGTGCTCGAGGTACTCGAGCTTCTGCGAGGGCGCGAAGGCGAGCGCCCGCTGCTTGCGGTAGGCGGCCATGGCGCGCCGGCCCTCGGCGCTCTGCGACGAGAGCATGATGAACTCGCCCCACCCCGAGGGCTGGCTCATACGGATGCCGTGGCTCGTCACGAACTCGCGGTAGATCGCGCGCTCGGCGTCGTGCAGGGCGCGCTCCTCGGGAGACAGGTCGATCGAGATGCGCTCGACCTCGTACTCGGCCAGGTAGTCGCCCGACAGCTCGACGATGTCCTTCCTGTAGACGACGGGCCCGATGAGGCTCGCGAGCTCGGCGTCCCGGCCGTCGGCGCGCTCGGGGGTCGCGGTCAGGCCGAGCCGGAAGGGAGCGATGCAGCCGCGGGCGGCGAGGGCGTAGCCCGCGCTCGGCAGGTGGTGGCACTCGTCGAAGACGACGAGCCCGAAGCGGGAGCCCAGGTGCTCCATGTGGAGGAACGCCGAGTCGTACGTCGTCACCGTGAGCGGCTGCACGTCGTGCTCGCCGCCGCCGACGAGGCCGATGTGACCCCCGAAGGTCGTGCTGAGCAAGTCGAACCACTGGCGCACCAGATCGAGCGTCGGCGCGACGACGAGCGTGCTCCGCTTCTTCTCGTCGATGGCGACGAGCGCCACGTGGCTCTTGCCGGCGCCCGTCGGCAGGACGACGACCCCCCTGCTGCGATGGGCGCGCCACGCTTCGAGGGCCTCGGTCTGGTAAGGCCGCGGCTCGCGGTGCACGCGCGCGCCGGTCGCGAGCTCGGTGTAGCGACGCGCGCGATCCTCGTACGGCACCTTGGCGCCGACGAGCGCGCGCACCACGTCTGCGTACGCGGCGGCCGGAGCGCGGTGGCACCGCGTCCGTTCATCCCACGAGCACGCGGTCGGCAGCCCGACGGCGGGCGGCCAGCCGCGCACCTCGAGCGTGCCGGACATGAAGCACAGTTCTGCCCGGGGAGGCTCCGCTAGCAGGATGCGAGGTCCTTACTGGTTTCCGCCGCCGCACTGACCGGGGACGCCGCCGCCGCCGCACGTCGCCGGCGGGACGCACGCGCCGCACTGGAGCGTGTTGCCGCATCCGTCCCCCGCGGGGCCACACTGGATGTTCTGGGCCGTGCAGGTCTTCGGGGTGCAGGTGCCGCCGTCGATGAAGCCGCACTGGCCGCTGACCCCACCGCCGCCGCACGTCTGAGGCGCCACGCAGGTGCCGCACTGGATGAGGTTGCCGCACCCGTCGCCGGCCGGACCGCAGGCGATGTTCTGCCCCGTGCACGTCAGCGGGGTGCACGTCGCCGTGGGGGGCGGCGGCACGCAGGACGCGAGGTCCCAGAGGAGGTACTCGAGCGCCTTCTCCTGGGGGCTCATCGGGTCGGTCGTGCACTCGGCGGGGAAGGTCAGCCCGCTCGTGTCGCCGCCGTTGCCGTTGACGACGGTGACGTGGAAGTCGCTGTAGACGACCTTGCCGCACTGGCTCGCGGCGCCGACCGGCGTGTTGAACGTGTAGAGGAGCGGGTACGAAGGCCCGTTCACCCATAGCTCGCTCTGCGAGGTGTTGATCGCGCTGAAGTCGTTGCGCGGCAGATCGATGTTGAAGAGACCCAGGATCGAGCCGTTGTCGAACGCGCCGAGGTTGTTCATCCACGCGTAGAACGTACCTACCTCGGTGGGCGTCTGCTGGATGATGCCGGTCGTCGAGTTGTCGGGCTCGTTGTCCGGGATCCAGGTCGCCGTCCCCGAGAAGGGCGCGTCGTTGTAGAGCCACCCGTAGCTGAAGTGGGTCGCGAACATGCGGCCCCCCATGCTCGTGTAGTTGATCACGTTCGTCTGCTCGGCCGGGGTCTTCGCGGCCGTGGGGTCCATGCTCGGGTCCTCGCCCCAGCACGGGAAGAGCACCTGGTCGTACTCGGCGAGCGTGGTTGCGTTGGTCGTCAGCGTCGTCTCGCCAGGGGTGGTCGGCCCGTCGTTCGCGCCGTTGCCGACGAAGAGCTGCATGCGACCCGTGCCGCCGGACGAGGCGGGAAGCGTGAACTCGGACTGCGCGACGCCCATCTTGAGCAGGACGCACTCCATCGCGTCCACGTCGCCCGTCGAGATGGCGGTGAGCGGGATGTCACCCTCGGTGTGACTCCTGGGCATCGTGATCTGCCCCGCGTTGTTCGTGGTGCAGGCGGTGACCGGGAACGACAGGTTCATGTACTTGCGCCAGCGACCGAGCTGGATGACGAGCGGCACCATCCCGCTCGGCGGCACGGGCACGTTGGTCAGCGTGAAGTTGCCCTTGAAGTCGGTCACCGTCTCGATGAGGGGGCTTCCGCTCACGTCGGCGCCGCACTGGCTGCACTCCACGCCCGCCGTGAACGGGAGCACGGGAGCGTTGGGAACGTAGACGAGCACGTTGGGAACGGGATCGGGCGTGCCGTACGCGGGCAGCGTCCCGGCGACGACCGTACCGGTGAGGCTCGTGGTGCCGCCGGCGGGGCACGAGACCTGGTTCATGCAGAGGCCCGTGCAAGGGACCGAGCTGCCGCACACGCCCGGGGTGCCGCCGCCGCCGCACGTCTGCGGGGTCTGGCAGGTGCCGCACGAGGCGATCGTGCCGCCGCAGCCGTCACCCGCGGGGCCACACGTGAAGCCGAGGTCCGTGCACGTCTTGGGGACGCAGGGGGGCGCCGCGTCCGGGCTCGTGCAGGTGCCGCAGTCGAGCTTGTTCCCGCAGTTGTCGACGTTCGGGCCGCACGTGAAGCCGAGCTCTGCGCACGTCATCGCGACGCAGCCCGTCTGGCCGTCGGAGGTCGTGGTCCCCGAGTCGCCACCGAACCCCATCGTCATCGACGAATCGTCCCCGCCGCCGCCGTCCGTCCCGGGGCCGACGGTGCTGTCACCGGCGCCGCCGCCGTCTCCGGGCTGCATGTCGAAGTTGGACTTGCCGGAGCCGCCGCCGCAGGCAGCAGCCAGCATCGTGGCAGTCAAGGCGACGAACAGAGCGGGCCAGATACGCATTGGCGTGCCTCGTAGGGAGCTTCGGAGCGCAAACCATAATGCAGGGGACGACGGGGCGCTCCGGTAAACTGTGAACCAACGAGCCGGGAGCGCCAACGGGACAACGGCGCACCAGTGGATCGCGAGATGCCCACCGCGGCATTGCAGAGCTGGCCTGTGTCCCGACAATCATCAATCATGCGGACGCCATGACCACCACGACCACCATCGCCAACGCCGTACTCCCGCTCAACACCGGCAAGACCATCCCGCAGATCGGGCTGGGCGTCTGGCAGGCGCAGCGGGGCGAGGCCACGCGCGGGGCCATCCAGGCGGCGCTCCGTCTCGGCTACCGCCACGTCGACACGGCGCGCATCTACGGCAACGAGGCGGACGTCGGCGCCGCTCTTCGCGCGAGCTCGAGCGAGGTCCCCCGCGAGGAGGTCTTCGTCACGACCAAGCTCTGGAACGCGGACCAAGGCTACGACGCCGCCCTGCGCGCGTTCGACGCGAGCCTCACGCGGCTCGCCGTCGACTACGTGGACCTCTACCTCATTCACTGGCCCGTCCCCGGCAAGCGCAAGGACTCGTGGCGCGCCCTGGAGACCCTCTTCGAGTCGAAGCGCGCCCGGGCGATCGGCGTGAGCAACTTCCTCGTGCCGCACCTCGAGGAGCTGCTCGGGGTGGCGAAGGTGGTCCCCGCGGTCAACCAGATCGAGCTCCACCCCTTCCTCCAGCACCGCGACACGCGGGCGTTCTGCAAGAGGCACGGGATCGTGGTCGAGGCGTACAGCCCCCTCACGCACGGGATGCGCCTCGATCACCCTGTCGTGGTCGAAGTGGCCAAGCGCGTGGGCCGCTCGCCCGCGCAGGTGCTCCTGCGCTGGGGCGTGCAGCACGGGCTCGTCGTGCTCCCCAAATCGACGAAGGAGGAGCGCATCCGCGAGAACGGCGCGCTCTTCGACTTCGCGCTCGACGAGGGCAACATGGCGGCGCTCGACGCGCTGGAAGAGGGCCTCGCGACCGGATGGGACCCGCGCAAGGAGGCGTGAGCCCGACGCTCTAGCCCTGCGGCACGGCGAGCGAGAGCTTCGGGAGCAGCTCGCCGTTCCTGTACCCCCCGAAGAGCTTGCGGATATCGTCCTCGCGGAGGATGCCGTCCCAGGTGTCCTGCTCCACGAGCCCGTCGAGCAGCACACCGAGGTGCAGGTGCGGCACTCCGTTGCCGATGCCGCTCGTTCCGATCCTCTCGCCCGCCACGACGTGCCGGCGCAGGGGAGCGCCCTCGGGCTGCTCGAACTCGAGCCGCGACATGTGCGTGTAATACACGTGGGTCACCCGGTGCTGGCCCGTCCAGGCCACGGGCTCGTCGAGGGCGATGCGGACGCTGAAAGGGGTGTCGGGGGCCGTCATCCACCGCGTGTGTCCGCGCTCCGAGTAGTCGAGCGTGCCGGCCGCCACTGCGTAGACGGGCAGGAAGTGGCCCGCGATGTCGAGCCCCGTGTCTCCGTACCAGCCGCCCACGTAGCCGCCGGGCATGGGGTCGTGAAACCGAGCGTCCCGGAGCGGCGGAGAGACCGGCCCGCTCGGCCGTGTCGCGGCCACGGGAGGCGCCGGAGGCGCCACGTCATCGACGAGGAGCGCAATCGACGGGGCTGGATGCGGAAGTGGCGCTGCGGAAGCGAGCGGTGGGCCCTGGTACTCCGCGGGGACGAGCGCCGCGGTGGGCTGTGCCGGCGTCCTACACGCCGCCGCGGCGACAGCCCCCATCAACCATGCGCCGAGCTCTCGTGCGGAAACCATCTGCGCTCCTACGGAGTAGCCGGGCAGAAGTTCTAGCGGCGGCGGCGCCTCCGGCGGCGATGCGGGTCCGCGCCGGCGCCTTCCGAGCGCGCGGGCCCGTCCGGGGCCGTCGCCACGGCGGGAGCCGTCGGCATCACGGGCGCGGCGACGCGGACGGCGTCGTGCCCCTCGACGGGACCCGGGGGGTTCGATCGGTTGATGCGCACGATGACCTCGGGGACGTGCACGGAGCGGCGCTGGCCTCCCCCGCGCTGCGGACCTCCGCCCGGGTGACCGTTTGCCCCTCCCCGCGGACCGCCTCCACCCTGCGCGTGGCCGCCGGGCCTGGGCCCGCCTCCGCCCGCGTGACCCTGGCCACCTGGCCTGGGGCCGCCGCCTCCACCGTGGCCGTGGCCACCTGGCCTGGGCCCGCCGCCTCCCTGGTGGGCCGGCCTCGCATTTCCGGGCTGCCCGCCCGCCTGAACGGGGGGCGCGCCTGGCCGCGGAGCCCCGTTGCCGCGGTGGCGGTCGGGGCGCGGGCCCGGACCTCGCGGGCCATCGGCGCGCGGCCCTTGATCACGCGGGCCCTGGCCCGGGCGCGCCTCGTGTCCGGCACGGAACCCGTGGTGCTCGCGGGGCGCGGACCTGCCCGTCGGCACGAAGTCGGGGGTGAGCTCCCGCCGCACGTACGCGCGCCAGATCTCCATGGGATCGCCGCGGCGCGCGTTGAGCGACGGGTCGGCCGCGGCGAAGTAGCCGAGGATGTTGCGGGCGTCGCGGAGGAAGAAGGCCTCCGAGCTGCTGCTGTGGGACGCGGAGATGATCTGCGGAAAGTCGATGATCGTCGGGCCGGCCGCCGCCCAGAGGACGTTGTACGGCGAGAGGTCGCCGTGGATGAGATCGCACGAGAGGATGCGAACGAGCTGCGTCAGCATGTCGCGGTACGCTGCGTTCGCGTCGGCGGGCGTGAGGTGCACGTCGATGAGGCGCGGCGCGGCCTCGCCGTTCGCGTCGCAGACGAGCTCCATCAGGAGGACGCCATCGAGAAACATGACGGGAGCGGGGACCCGCACCTCCGCCGCGTGCAGCTTGTAGATGGCGTCCGCCTCGGCGCTCTTCCAGGCCTCCTCGGACGCCGCCTGGCCGAAGCTCGTCTTTCGGTCCATGGCGCGCTGCGAGCGCGAGTTCCTGACGCTGCGGCCCTCCATGTAGACGGCGTTGTTCTTGAAGCTGCGGTGCGCGCGCTCCTTGTACACCTTGGCGGCGACGACCTTGCCGCCGTAGCGGACCGCGTAGACGTCGGCTTCCTTGCCGCTCTTGAGGCGACCCAGGACCTCGCTGATGACGCCCTCGGCCAGGAGATGTTCAAAACCGCTATCTGCCATGTCTGCCCTGTCCTCCTAACCGATCGACGGCGCGAGCGCCTCCAAAACCCTCGCCGCCGCGTCCAGGCTCTCTTTCGCATCGAACGGGGCCCGGCGAAAGACGGGAGACACGGGGCCCAGGCCGAGGGCCTCGAGCTCGCCCGCGTTCGTGCCCGTGGACGCATCCCCCTGGGCGGGCGCCGAGAGGACGACCCACGAGAGGGTGATCCCGGACGCCTTGGCGGCGAGCGAGAAGGCGCGGACCTCGCCGAGGACGCCGATGCGGTCCGGCGCCACGAGGAGGACCGCCGCGGGGCCGAGGCGCCTCACGAGATCGGCGTTGGTGAGGGTCTCGCTGAGGGGCGAGAAGAGGCCCCCCGCGGTCTCCACGAGGAGCAGATCGGTGCCCGGCGTCATCTCGTCCGCGACCCTGGCGATCGCCTCGAGGTCGATGGGGCGCCCCTCCTCGCGTGCGGCGAGGTGCGGCGAGACGGGCCTCACGTAACCGAACGTGGGAGGCACCGAGGCCGTCCCCAGGGCCTCCGCGTGGCGCGCCGAGTCCTCGCACTCGCCCGTGACCCCGGTGGCAACCGGCTTGTAGGCGCGCACCCGGAGGCCCCGGGCGCGGGCCTGGGCGAGCAGGCACATGCAGACGTGCGTCTTGCCCACCTCGGTCCCGGTCCCGACGACGATCACCCGCACAGCTCGAGTGTAATCGGCGCGCGCCGTCCGCGTTCAAGTAACCGCACCATGCTCCGGGCTTGACTTCCCCCCACCTGGCCTGGAAAGAGCGGGGATGGTCCCCTTCCCTCGCCGACCCTGGCGGGCAGCCCCATGATGCGCGCCGCCTGGTGGATGCTCATCGCGCTCGCCGTTCTCTCGATCGGCTACCGCTACTACTCGGCCTTCCTCGCCGCGAAGGTCCTCTGCCTGGACAACGCCCGCGTCACGCCGGCGCACACCAGGAAGGACGGCGTGAACTTCCACCCGACCAACCGCTGGGTCCTCTTCGGGCACCACTTCGCGGCCATCGCGGGGGCAGGGCCCCTCATCGGGCCCGTCCTGGCGGCGCAGTTCGGGTTTTACCCCGGCTTCGCGTGGATCCTCTTCGGGGTCGTCCTCGGCGGGGCCGTCCAGGACTTCGTCATCCTCGTCGCCAGCACACGGCGGGGCGGCCGCTCGCTCGCCGAGATCGCGCGGGACGAGCTCGGGCCGACGCTCGGGCTCGTCACGGCCATCGCCATCCTGTTCATCGTCGTCATCGCGCTGGCCGGGCTCGGCAACGTGGTGGTCGGGGCCCTCGCCGAGAGCGCGTGGGGGTTCTTCACCGTGGCCGCGAGCATCCCCATCGCGCTCGGGATGGGGCTCTACATCTACAAGGTCCGCGGCGGCTCCCTGCGCGGGATCCGCGAGGCAACGATCGGCGGCTGCGCGCTCCTTTTGCTCGCGCTCATCGTCGGCAAGATGGTCGGAGACTCGTCGTTCGCCGTCCACCTGAAGCTCTCGCGGACGGCCATCACCCTCCTCATGGCGGGCTACGGCTTCGTCGCCAGCGTCCTGCCCGTGTGGCTGCTCCTCTGCCCGCGCGACTACCTGTCGAGCTACCTCAAGCTCGGCACCGTCGCGCTCCTCGTCGTCGGCATCATCGTCGTGAACCCGCCCATCCAGATGCCGGGCGTGACCGAGTACATCCACGGGGGCGGCCCCATCATCAAGGGGCCGCTCTTCCCCTTCGTCTTCATCACCATCGCGTGCGGGGCCATCAGCGGGTTTCACGCGCTCGTCTCGAGCGGGACGACGCCCAAGATGGTCGACTGCGAGAAGGACTGCCGGTCGATCGGTTACGGCGCGATGCTCTGCGAGGGGCTCGTCGGCATCACGGCGCTCATCGCAGCCTGCGTCATGCCTCCCGACGACTACGTGACCATCAACACGGACCCGAAGATCGCCATCGTGGCGAGCGCCGAGACGCACGACCAGGGGCTCGCGCGCTCGTACGCGGACCTCGAGCGGGCGTCGGGGAGCTTCACCGCGCACGACCGCGCCATCCTCGGGATCGGGGACGATACCGGTACGGCGGCGCTCGCTCCCCTTCGCACCGCGAAGCTCCCGGCCTCCAAGATCCTGGCCCTCTCGAACCCCGCGCTCGGCGCGCTCGGCTACGGCGTCGATCCTGCGGCCCCCCGCGCGACCACGCTCGACGAGGCCGACTTCGCCCGCCTCGGGCTCCATGTGAAGGAGCTGCCCGCGCTCTCGCAGAGCTCGGGCGAGGTCGTGGCCGCGCGGACGGGCGGCGGAGTGTCCCTCGCGGTCGGGATGGCGCGCGTCTTCAGCGGCCTGCCCGGGATGAACGCGCTCCTGGCGTACTGGTACCACTTCGCGATCATGTTCGAGGCGCTCTTCATCCTGACCACGATCGACACCGGGACGCGCATCGGGCGGTTCTTGATGCAGGAGTTCATGGCTCGCTTCTCCCCCGAGCTCGGCAAGTCCACGAGCACTACGGGCGGCGTCATCGCGACCGGTCTCGTCGTCGGGGGGTGGACCTACTTCATCCTCACGGGCAGCATCTCGACCATCTGGCCGATGTTCGGCATCGCCAACCAGCTGCTCGCCTGCGCCGCCCTCTGCGTGGCGACGACGATCATCCTCCGCGAGTCCCCAAGGCGCGTCTACGCGCTCGTCACGTTCCTGCCCCTCCTCTTCGTCGGGACGACCACCTTCACGGCCGGGGTCGAGAGCATCGGGACGCTCTACCTGCCCATGGCCAAGGTGCCGGCGACGCACACGATCGGGCTCATCAACGCCGTCGTCACGGTGATCCTGCTCCTCTGCATCGTGTCGATCACGGCGGGGAGCGTCGCGTGCTGGCTTCGCATCCTCCGCGGCGCGAAGCCCGAAGGGGCCCCGGTCGCGGCCGCGGGCTGATCACGGGGCGAACGTCGTGCTGGCAGCGCTGACGACGAGGAGCACGCCGCCGAGATAGAGGAGCACGCCCACTCCGAGACCACGCCACAACGTCATCTTCGTAACCCTCTCCCCTGGAAACGCCGGACTGCAGCGGCCCTCACGGGCTCGCCGCATGTAAGTACGGCGGAGCTCGGGGCTCGCTTCCCTGGGCCGTGGTCGATTTCTTAATGGATCGGTCGTCCCCTTCCCAAGCCCACACACGCGGGCGTCGCTTCGCCCGCGCTTGGCCCTTGCGAGGAACCCGATGACCCGAAATAGCCTTCTCTGGACCCTCCCCTGCGCCCTCTTCGCCTGCGGCGGCCACGTCAGCGGCGGACCCGCCGAGACGCCGCCCGAGGTCGACTCGGGAGCCGCCGCGCCCGACCCGGGGACCCCCTCCGGCGGCGACGCCGGCACCCCCGCGACGGCCACCGACGCCTCCCCTGGCGCCGCCACGGACACGGGCGCCGCGAGCCCCGGGCCGGACGCGGGGACCGCCGCCGGCGCGTGGCCCGTCCCGCTCGGCGACCAGCCCGTGGCCATCTCCGTGGTCGGCGGCAGCGTCTACGCGGCCCTGTTCATCGAAGGGATCGTCTCGGTCCCGGCGGCGGGCGGCGAGACGACCCCGCTCGTCTCGAGCGCCGGCCAGGGCGTCTACTTCCAGAACGGCTTCGCCACCGACGGCGCGAGCCTCTACTTCTCCGAGAGCTCGGGCGGTTACACGTCGGGCCTCATCGCGCGCGCCCCCCTCGGCGGCGGGCCGGCCACGGTCCTGGCGTCGTCCCTCGGCTTCACGTCCGGCATCGTCGTGGACGCCGCCAACGTCTACTGGACGGACCAGGATCAGAACACGGTCATGCGCGTCCCCCTCGCGGGAGGCACGCCGGCCACCATCGCGAGCGGCCTGAAGAGCCCCGCCGCCCTCGCCCTGGCGAACGGCACGCTGTACGTGACCGACCCCGGCGGAGACCTGCTGTCTGTGCCCACTGCAGGCGGCACAGTGACGACGCTCGTGACGGGCCCAGGCATCCCGGCCAACACGTTCTACGCCGACACCTCGATGCCCCTCGTCACGGACGAGCGCTACGTCTACTTCTCGCAGTGCCCCTCGAACGGCGTGAACGGCGTCGCGGGCGTCTACCGCGTGCCCCTCGGCGGCGGCACCCCGACCATGCTCGCGAGCGGGTGCGCGATGGGGCTCGCCGTCGACGCGGACAGCCTCTATTTCACCCTTGCCGACACCGTCAACGCGGTTCCCATCGCGGGCGGCGCCGTCACCGTCATCGCCTCGGGGCAGTTCCTCTCCGGCGGCCCGGCGGTCGATGACGCGAACGTCTACTGGGGCGTCACCGTCCAGCTCGGAACGTGTGGCCTCTGCCCGCCCCCTCCGAAGGGCCAGACGAACGCCATCGTGCGAGCGCCCAAGCCCGCCACGCACTGAGGGCACGGTCGTGAAAGCGCTCTCCTCCCGACCTCCCGCACTCCCCGTGACCCCTCTCCTCCGGCGGCCGTCCACGGCCCCGACCGCTCACCGCCGCTGACGACCGTTCGCCCAGGGCCCGCGACCGCTGGCGGGTACGCCGGGAGCGCGCGCCCTATTCCAGGGCGACACTCGGTGCATGGAGAACCGCCCGCGCTCGCCTTCGCGTAGACCCATCCGCTTTCTCGCCTGGCTGCTCTTCGCGGCCGTCACCGGCTACTGCTGCCTCCTGCCCGGCCTCACCGTCGTCCGTGACCTCCAGGACGACGCCATCCGCGGCCCCGGCATCCCCAGGCTCGCCTGGCGCCTGCACAGGGACATCACGCCGCGCTTCGAGTCGTGGGCGCGCGCGCGCGTCGCCTCGGGGAGCGCTGCGTACGTGGAGCTCCACGACGTGCCCACGACCGAGTGGCCCATCTTCAGCGCCGTCTTCTACCTCATGGCCACCGAGCAGCTCCAGGCGACCTGGGACGCGGGCGACCACGCGGGCGGCGAGTCGCCGATGCACTACGCCGCGGGAGCCGTCGCCGCCGCGCGCGACCTCGTGACCGACCCCGTGCACCACACGTGGGTGCGCACGCACTGGGGCGGCGACTACATGCACCGCGAGAACGTCTTCTTCCGCTCGCTCGTCATCGCCGCGCTCGCGAGCCACGAGCGGCTCACCCACGACAGGAGCTCGCTCCCGATGCTAGAGGACCAGGTCGACACGCTGACCCAGGCGCTCGACGAGTCCGACCGCGGCGTCCTCAACGACTACCCGGGCGAGTGCTACCCCATCGACGTCGTGGCCGGCGAAGGCATGATGCGCCACGCCGACGCCGTCCTCGGGACCGACCACAGCGCCTTCTTCGCCCGCTCCGCGCGCGCGTTCACGGGCCCCATGGCCGACTCGCTCGGGCTCGTGCCGTACCGGATGGATGTGGAGTCGGGAGACCAGATCCAGCCGTCGCGCGGGATCGGCAACTCGTGGGTCTCGGTCTTCGCGCCCGACCTCTGGCCCGACCGCGCGAAGGACTGGTACGGGCGCTACGAGGCGTCGTTCTGGCAGGACCACACCTGGGCGGCGGGCTTCCGTGAGTACGCGAAGGGGACGCCCGACTCGGAGTGGCTCACGGAGGTCGACGCCGGCCCGGTCATCGACGGCTTCGGGACCTCGGCGAGCGCGTTCGGCATCGCGGCCGCGCGCCGCAACGGCCGCTTCGACCACGCGTACACGCTCTCGTCGCAGATGCTCGCCGTCTCCTGGCCCATGCCCGACGGCTCGCTCCTCGCGCCGCGCATGCTGTCGCACGCCGCCGACGCGCCGTACCTGGGGGAGGCCGCGATCCTCTACTTTCTCACCGTGCAGCCGGCGGAGGGAGTGCCGGTCGTCACGGGGGGCCGCACGCCGTGGCTCGTCTACCTCGCGCTGCTCGCGTACTTCGGACCGACGGCGCTCGTCCTCTCCCGCGTGGCCGCGTGGGCGCGTCGCTCGCGCGCCTCCCGCAAGGAGCGCCGCCAGGAGCGAAAGGGCAAGCGCGCGGGGCTCGGGATGGAGCCCGCGCGGGCGACCACGACGCTGTAACTTTGCCGCTCACCTGGATCGCCCGCGTCCGCCTCGCGTCCCTGCCGCCCGTTGCTATCCTGCCGAGCATGCCGATGGACGAGGTGGCACTCGGACGGTCGCAGCTCGGTCGCTACCGTCTCGGGGAGACGATCGGCTCCGACGGGATGGGGACGCTCCACGTCGGCCGCTACCACGGGCCGGTGGGCTTTCTCCGGCCGGTGCTCATCAAGAGCTTCTACCCGATGTTCGCGGCGGACCCCGAGTTCGTCCGCGTGATCGTGAGGAGCGCGCGCCTCGCGGCCAGCGTCTCCCAGCCGAACCTCGTCTCGACGCTCGATGTCGTCGCCTCCGGCGAGGTGCTCTACCTCGTCACGGACCACGTCCGCGGCCTCTCGTTCGCGCGCATCCTGCGGGGCGGGAGCAGCGGGCGGCAGCTCGCTCCGCGCCGCGCCTGCTCGGTCGTCGCCGGAGCGCTCCACGGCCTGGCGGCAGCCCACGATCTGCGCTCGAAGCGCGCGCCCGAAGGCCTCGTCCACGGCGCCCTTTGCCCCGAGACCATCCTCGTCGGCTTCGACGGCGTGCCGCGCATCACGGAGCTCGGCATGTCCGGCATGCGCGACTGGATGCACACGACCCGCGAGGGCCGTTTCCGCCGCTGCCTCGCCTACACGGCGCCCGAGCTGGCGAGGGGCGAGCCGCTCAGCAAGAAGAGCGACATCTTCGCCGCGTCGGCCATCCTCTGGGAGGCGCTCACCGGCCGCCCGCTCTTCCCGGGCACCAACATGACGGAGGTCTTCGAGAGCCTCCTCTCGATGCCCATCCCGTCTCCGAGGGAGCATGCCCCCGGCATCTCGGAGGCGCTCGAGGCCGCCGTGATGCGGGGCCTCGCCCGGGACGTGGACGCGCGGTTCTCCTCCGCGCGCGAGATGATCCTCGCGCTGGACGCCGCAGGCGAGCTCGCCGGCGGCGGCGAGCTCAGCGTCTGGGCAGAGACTCTGCTCTGAGACTACGACCAGAAGTGTGGCGGTTTTCGTCGAGGGCAAGCGCTGGCTAGGAGGGGAGAGGAGACGTACTTTTGTACGTTGACTCGACCCGACAACGCCAGCGCGCCGCCATCGGCGAAGAACGCCGCGCTTCTACTTCTTGGCGGCCTTCGCGACCGGGGCGTCGGCGGCCTTGGGATCGTAGCCCTCGAGGTGGACGGGGAACTTGGGGGTTCCGAGGCGGCGGAGCGTGCGCTTGTTGCGCTTGCCGTTGGTGGTGAGCTTGCGCTTGCGAATGCGCTCGAACTGCTGCGACGACGAGACCATGAGGAGGACCTCTACTCAGAAGGGACGCGTAGGCTAGCCAGCTCGAGCCGTCTGTCAACCACCGTCTTCGGGCTCGTCCCGTTTCGGGCGTCGCTCGGTGATGCCGTGCTCCTCCATCTTCGTGTAGAGCTGCGGCCGCGCGATGCCGAGGAGCCGCGCGGCCTCGGCCCGGTTGCCTCCCGATTTCTCGAGCGCCCGCTCGAGCATGTGCTTCTCGAGGGCGGCGAGCGCCTCGCGGAGGGGGAGCTCCTCGTAGGCCCCGGCGCCCGAGGCGCGCGTGGCGGAGGGGAGCTGGAGCGCGGGCGCGAGGTCCGCCACGTCGATGACCTCCGCGCTGCACATGACGGCGGCCCGCTCGACCACGTGAAAGAGCTCGCGCACGTTGCCAGGCCAGCCGTAGGCGACGAGGCGCGCCATCGCCTCCTCGCTCACGGCGCGGGCCTTGGTGCGCTCGAGCGCGTGGGCCACGAGCAGCGGGATGTCGCTCCGGCGGGCGCGGAGCGGGGGCAGCTCCACCTCGACGACGGCGAGGCGGTAGTAGAGGTCCTCGCGCAACGTGGCCCCGGCCTGCCCGGGGCGCACCGGCTTGTTCGTGGCGGCGAGGACGCGCGCCCGGCTCGCGAGCGTCTCGGTGCCGCCCACGCGCTCGTAGCGACCGTCTTGCAAGACGCGCAGGAGCTTGGTCTGGAGCGTGGAGTCGAGGTCGCCGATCTCGTCGAGGAAGAGCGTGCCCGCGCCGGCCATCTCGAAGCGCCCAGCGCGCCGCGCGACGGCTCCGGTGAACGCGCCCCGCTCGTGGCCCATGAGCTCGCTCTCGAGGAGCGTGGGGGCGAGCGCCGCGAGGTTCACGGCGACGAAGGGCTCCTTCGCGCGGGCCGAGTGATCGTGGATGGCGCGCGCGACGAGCTCCTTGCCCGTTCCGGTCTCGCCCACGATGAGCACTGGCGCGTCCGAGGCAGCCGCGCGCCCGATGACCTTCCACACGGCGAGCATGGGAGCGCTCGACCCGACGAGCGGGCCGGCCGGCACCTTCGGCGGCAGGGGCGCGGACGGCATCGCTCGCCCGAGCGCGCGCTTCTTCACGGCGCGATCGACGGCGTCGAGGAGGAGCGGCAGGTCGAACGGCTTGGTCACGTACTCGAAGGCGCCCGCCTTCATCGCGTGGATGGTGCGCTCGCTGTCGCCGAACGCCGTGGCCATGATCACGGGCGTCTCCCGCGAGGCGCCGGCGCGGATCTCGCCGAGGAGCTCGAGCCCGTCGCCATCCTTGAGCCGCACGTCGAGGAGCACGCAGTCGACCTCTTCCCGGGCCAGGGCCGCGCGCGCCTCGACCACGCCCGTCGCCGCCACCGTGCGGTGTCCCTTCGACCCCACGGCACGGACGAGCCCCTCGCGCACGCTCGTGTCGTCCTCGACGATGAGCACCGTGGTCGTCATGCGTGCCAGCGTAACCCCCCGCGCGGGTGCGTGCGCGGCCATCTCTGTTACCATGCAGCGCAATGACCCCGTACGCACCGCCGAACCCCTACGCACCGAGCGCCACCGCCCCCACGCCCTACAGGACCGAGCCGGTCATGGTCGTGAACGAGCGGGCGATCGATCTGCTCCGCCAGACGCGTCCCTGGGTGATGTTCCTGAGCGTGCTCATGTTCCTCTCGAGCGGGCTCATGGTCGTCGTCGGCTTCGGCATGATCGCCATGTCGATGGTGGTGACGAAGACGACGAACCCGCTCGGGCCGTGGCTGGGGCTCTTCTACCTTCCGATCGGCGCGTTCTACGTCTACCCGGCCATCAAGCTGTGGTCGTACGCCAGCGCGATCGCAAACCTTGGCACGAGCCGCGCGACGAACGATCTCGAGGCGGCGCTGGAGCAGCAGAAGTCGTTCTGGAAGTTCTGCGGCATCGGCGCCATCGTGATGATGGGCCTGTATGCCATCGGGATGGTGGGGATGGTGGTCTTCGGGGTCGCCACGGCGATGCAGCACACGCACTGAGCGAGGGCTCGGCCCCCTGGCCCGGGCGTGCGATGGGCGGAGCGATGGCATGCCCTGGCTGGCGCACAAGCCCCTCACCGTCTGATCGGCCACCACCATGATCATCGCCACCTGGAACGTGAACGGGATTCGAGCGCGGGCCACGCGCCTGCTCGAGTGGCTCGCGGAGCGCAAGCCCGACGTCGTGTGCCTGCAGGAGCTCAAGGCGACGGAGGCGGACTTTCCGTACCTCGAGCTCCGCGGGGCCGGCTACCGCGCGGCCATCGTCGCGCAGCAGAGCTGGAACGGCGTGGCCGTGCTGGCGCGCGAGGAGCCCGAGGTCGTGCTTCGCGAGCTCCCGGGCGCCGCGGCCGAGTCGGGGGCGCGCTTCCTCACGGCCCGCGCGTGCGGGATGACCGTCACGAGCGTCTACATCCCCAACGGCAAGACGACGCGCGCGCCGGAGTTCGCGGGCAAGCTCGAGTGGCTCGAGCGGCTCGCGCTCCACGTCGAGACCGAGACGCGCGCGCACCCGGAGGAGGGGCTCGTGCTGGCCGGCGACTTCAACGTCTGCCTGACCGACCAGGACTCGTACATGGGCGCGGCGGCGCGGGGCACCATCTTCCACACGGACGCCGAGCGTGACCGGCTCGCGCGCGTGACGAAGGCGGGGCTCGCCGACCTTTACCGCACCAGGTACCCGGGCGAGCCCGGGTACTCGTACTGGGACTACCGGGCCGGCGCGTTCCACAAGCAGCTCGGCATGCGCCTCGACATGATCTTCGCGAGCGCCCCCGTGGCCCGCCGCGTGAAGGACGTCTTCGTGGACCGGGAGTTTCGAAAGAAGAGCAAGGCGAGCGAGGCGCTCCCGTCCGATCACGCGCCGGTCGTCGCCACGCTCGACTGACGCGGCCGCGTCTCAGCCCTCGTGCCTCGACGAAGCGGGGTAGAGGCGAAGCAGGAAGCCCGGGATCGACCGGGCGGCCTCCCGGAGCAGGTGCAGGAGGAGCGGCTCCTTGCCCGCGCCGAGCGGGACCTCGAACCGGACGGTGCCCTCCTCCAGGCTCTCGAGCTTCGCGCCCGACGCGCGGAGCGCCTCGAGCACGGGCTCGTTCGTGGCGAGCACCTCGCCCGTGAGCCGGCGAATCCCGCGCTCGAGCGCCGCCTCCACGAGCGTCAGCATGAGGAGCTTGCCGATGCCGCGGTGCTGCATGTCGTCCACCACGGTCACCGCGGCCTCGGCAGCTCCCGGGTCGCGCGACGATCGCACGAAGCGCGCGACCCCGACGCCCAGCTCGCTCTTCAGATCGGGGGTGACCGTCGTGGCGACGAGGGCGAAGTGGTCGATCCCGTCGACGCAGCAGAGGTAGGTGAGCTTCTCGTCCGTGAGGTCGGTGATGGGCGCGAAGAAGCGCCGGTAGCGCGACTCGGGCGAGAGGCGCATGAAGGCGTCGTGGAGCGCGCCGCGGTCGTCCGGCTGGATGGGCCTCAGGGTGACGACCTCCCCGCCCGGGAGCGTGTGCGAGACGCGGTAGTCCGGGCCAATCTTCACGACGAAGGCTCCGCTGCCGCGGGTGGGACCCTGGCCGGGAGCCGCAGCGTGAAGCACGTCGCCTCCGCCTCGTGCGCGTAGGTGAGCGTCCCGTCGTGCGCGTTCGCCACGGCGCGGGCCAGCGCGAGGCCGAGGCCCGTACCCTCGTTCTTGGTCGTGAAGAACGGCTCGAAGAGCTCGGCCACGTGCTCCTTCGGAACGCCCGCGCCCGCGTCGACCACGGCCAGCTCGACGCCCTCGGCGTAGGGCACGACGCTCACGCGCACCGAGGCCCCGCGGGGCGACGCCTCGACGGCGTTGCGCAGGAGGTTGTCGACGACGCGGGCGATGGCGTCGGCGTCGACGTGCGCGCGGGCCGCGCCGAGGTTCGAGACGGCGACGCCCTTCTCGGCCGCCCACGGGGCGAGGAGCCGCACGCGCTGGCCCACGAGGTCGCCCAGGTCCACGTCCACCTTGGGGCCGGAGCGCCTGCCCGCGACGACGAGCAGATCGCTGACGAGCCGGTCGAGGCGCGTGATCTCCGACGCGATGTCCGAGAGGTCGCTCGCGATGGCGGGCGTGGCCTCGCCGCTCGAGCGGGCGAGATCGGCCCGCAGCTTCATCGCGGCGAGGGGGTTTCTCACCTCGTGCGCGATGCCCGCGGCGACGCGGCCGAGGGCCGCGAGCCTCTCCTTCGCCGCCAGCTCGAGCGTCAGGCGCTCTCGTTCCTTCTGGGTCCGCGCGAGCTCCTGGGCGAGGGACGCCACGCCGTCGGCGATCTCGCCGAGCTCGCGCACCTTGGGACGCACGACCGGAGCGGAGAGGTCCTTGGCGACGGCCGAGAGAGAGCCACGCAGCATCGAGACGCCGCGGTCCACCGCGACGACCGTGCGCAGCGAGACCGCGACGAGGACGAGGCTCAGGAGCGCGAGGGCCAGAACCGCTTCGCGGAGGGTGCGCGTCTCGCGCCCGGTCACGACCCGCAGGACCGCGAACGCGAACCCACCCCCCGTGACCGGCGCGGCGGCCACGACCACAGGGGTCCCGTCCTCCTGCACCTCGTCGAAGACCACGAGGCTGCCGCCCGCCTGCGCGCGGCGCACGGCCTCCGTGACGTAGGGCGCCCGGTCGCCCCGCCCTGGCGCCTCGATGTAGCCGCTCCGCAGCTCGCCCGTGTGCTTGCCTTGCCGGCCTCGCTCGCCGTGCGGCTCGGCCCCGAGCACCTCCTGGAGCCGCGCGACCTCCAGCGTCACCGTGTCCTCCGCCCGGGCCGTGCGCTGCTCGGTCGTCGTCTTGGCGAGGTGCCACATGGCGACGATGGCCCCCGCGCAGGCGAGCGCCGTGAGGACGGCGATGGCGATGAGGCTACGTCGGAAGGACCCGGCCATGTGTCACGTAGGGTTTACCCCAGGAGACGCCGCGCTGGGGCTTTGCTTCGGGCGCCGCGGTGGGAGGCTGATGGCGACGCTCGACGGGTGACCCCGCGAGGCCAAAAAAAAGGAGCGGGAGAGGCCAACTCGCCTCTCCCGCTCCTCGTTACTGCCTCTCTCTGCTCACGACACGCTCACGGCTTCGTGGGCGTGCCGGCGGCCGTCACCGCCGGCTGGGGTGCCGGAGCCGCCGTCGCAGCCGCCTTCGCGGCCTGCTTCTTGAGCTCCTTCTTCTGCGCCTTCCCCATCGTGTGCAGCACCTTCCTCGTCTCCGCCGCCTGCGCCACGGCGTTCGCCTTGATCTCGACCGTCGGCTTCTTCGCAGCCTTCACGTAACCGCACTCCAGCACTGCCTGACTCCCCGACCCGAACTTCGCGACGAGCGCGGCCTTGACGCCCTTGTCGATGGCCGTCCGGACCGCGTCGTCCTTCTCCTCCTGCACCAGGAGCACCTGAAGGGCTGCCCTGGCCGAGGCGATCTTGCTTCGATCGTTGAGGCTCGCCGTGTAGACGGCGACGAGCTGATCGACGCTGTAGGTCTGACCCTCGATTGGTATCTGGGACCCGAGCTGCGGGCCCCACTTCTGCAAACCACTGACGCGCTGAGCAAGCATGGCAAGAACGTTTGCGACGGATTGAGCACTACCCATGGGACACCACCGTGACGAGGGCAGTGGAGGCCGGCTCGATTGCCGACCTGTTGCCCTCGATCGCATAAGTCGTTCGAGGATCCCGATCGTCACAACCGGGACGAACGATTTTTCAAATCGGTGGTCATGTGTAGGATGGGGGTGGTCTCCCATGACCGACGAGCACGATCGCGACGGCGACGATCCCCCGTCATCCGACGGCACCCGCGCAGCGGCGGCGGAGCGTGCGCAGGACGAGGCTTCGCAGACGGACGCCGAGAGAGAGGGCTCCGGCGCGGGCTATCCGCGCGTCGTTCCGTCCCCCGACAGCGACGGGCCGAAGGTGGCGGCCGACGGGGACGACGAGGATCCCGCGCCGGCGAGCGGACCGCGAGCCCCGCGCGGACCGGGCGTGAGCGTGGCGGTGATCGCCGAGATGCTGAGCCGGCCCGAGGTCCGTAAGCAGCTCTTCGCCCGCGTCTACAAGGAGATCAAGAGCAAGTACCGCCGCCAGGAAGCGGAGGACTTCGTCAACCAGATCTGCCTCGCCTGCCTGGCGTCGCGCACGCCCCCCGGGGCCGAGGGCGCGCTCCTCGGGTGGGTGCAGGCGGTCGCGACCCACACGCTGGCGGACATCAACCGGAGCTACTTCCGGCAGAAGCGGCACGGGGCCGACTACGACGAGAAGAAGGTCGAGGAGCGCGCCGAGGGCTGGCGGGAGGACGAGGAGGCGCACCTCGCGTGGATGATCACGCCGTGGGCGATGAAGGCCGTGACGGGCGATCCAGAGGACGCGGAGACGCTCTGGATCATCCGCTACAAGGCCACGACCGGAAAGACGTGGGCCGCCCTCGCGAAGGAGCGCGGCGAGCAGGAGTCGCAGCTGAAGATGCGCTGCCACCGCCTGGGCATCAAGTACCGACCCGCGCGCAACCGCTACCTCTTCCAGATGGGGCTCCTCGTCCTCGTGCTGCTCGTGGCGGTGGTGGCGCTCGCCGCGGTGCTTCGGGGGCTCGTGCGCTCGCGTGTGCCCGCGGCTCCCCCCATCACGCGGGACGATGCCCCGCCGCCGCGCGAGGTGCCGGACGCGTTCCTGCAGGCCCTCCCCACGCAGCCGGCGGTCCCGGACGCCAGCAGCGCGCCGCCGGACAAGGGTCCGGTGGTGCCTCCCGACCGGAAGCCTGCCCCGAACCCCAGGCCCGTCCCGCCCCTACCGACGGACAAAGGCCCCGGGCGCGAGAAGTGACCTCTCCTCGGGCCGGAGCAGGCCCCTCTCCCCGCGAAGACGACCTCTCTGCACACGAAGCGAACCTCGCTCTCTACAGAAGCGTACCCCTCTCCCTGCGAAGAGGACCTCTCTGCGCACGAAGCGAACCTCGCTCTCGACAGAAGCGTACCCCTCTCCCTGCGAAGAGAGCCTCTCTGCGTACGAAGCGAACCTCGCTTTCGACCGAAGCATGCCCCCAAACCTGCGAAGAGGACCTCGCTGCGCACGAAGCGAACCTCGCTTTCGACCGAAGCATGCCTCCAAACCTGCGAAGAGGACCTCGCTGCGCACGAAGCGAACCTCGCTTTCGACCAAAGCATGCCTCCAAACCTACGAAGAGGACCTCGCTGCGTACGAAGCGAACCTCGCTTTCGACCAGAGCATGCCTCCAAACCTGCGAAGAGGACCTCGCTGCGTACGAAGCGAACCTCGCTTCCGGCCGAAGCATGCCCCTCACCCTGCGAAGAGGACCTCGCTGCGTACGAAGCGAACCTCGGTCCGCGCGGGGAGGGCCTCGCTTCCAAGCCGAAGCATGCCGAGAACCGTGGCAGCTCGGTCGAGCGCGGTTCGTGGTAGTTTTGACGGATGCGTCTTTGGCCCGTCCTCGTCTTTCCCTCGCTTGCAGCATTCCTGATCGCCGCCTGCGGCGGAGGAGCTGGAGCCACCAACGGTGGCGGCGGCGGCGGTGGTGACGGCGGAGGGGGTGACGGTACGCTCGGCGACGGCAGCGGAGGCGACTCCACGACCATGC
>Ga0302283_1000194_pt1 | contig 45508 bp, 34 predicted proteins | sample III_Fen_E1_4_FD_198770 | JGI IMG/M metagenome (GOLD analysis project Ga0302283, IMG submission 198770) | Peat permafrost microbial communities from Stordalen Mire near Abisko, Sweden - III_Fen_E1_4 | ecosystem: Environmental > Terrestrial > Soil > Wetlands > Permafrost | place: Sweden: Abisko... | reverse complement strand
GCACGCCCCAGGCTCTCGCGGCGAAGGTGCCGTCCGCGATGATGCGGAAGAAACAGACCCAGGCGAACCACAGGCGGGTAGCAAACGGGAGGGGAGTCTCGGTCACGGCGAGACCATAGCTCAACACCTTCGGCGCCCGCCCCCCAGAAGAACGAGCCGGAAGAACGAGCCGAGAAGGCAGGCCTCGGGCAGCTGTAGCTTGCCATGGCGCCCTGGTACGCTCGGTACCGATGTCGCACGGATCTCGGGTGTCGCCGTGAGCCCTCCTCATGAGGCTCGGTCCCGCGAGGGGCACGTCGAGATCCTGACGCGCAACTGGATACTGCTCGGCTTCGTTCTGGCCGTCGGGCTCACCGGCGCCGTCCTTCTCGCCCCAGGGGTGCCCCACACGATCGGCCCCTTCCACGACGTGGAGGTCTTCGCGTGGCTCCCGCTGCTGTGGGGCGTCATCATCGGGCCCGTCCTCGTCTCGCGCAACTCGTTCCCGAAGCGGACGCCGTGCACCCTCCGCGCGGATGCGGACGGCCTCTCCCTGGACGGCGTGCTCGCCCTTCCACGCGCGCGCATCGAGGACGGCTACCTTCAGCCGGCGGTGGATGGGCGATGCGTGGTCCGCGTCCGCGGCCGGGGTGCGCGGGGGATGACGTTCGTGACGGGGCGCGACACGGCGACCGCCATCCTCGACGCCCTGGGCCTCGGCGTGGCGGGCCATACGGCGCGTGTGTCGGGCCTCTCTCCCCTCGCGCTCTGGTACGTCGGCCCGCTGCCCCTCTTTCCGACCCTGCTCCCGGTCCTGTTCGTCGCCGCGCTGCTGTTTGCGGGGTTCGTGAACATCGTCCCGCAGATCGCCTTGCTGGCGATCCCGATGCTGTGGATCCTCTCGCGGATACCCTCCCGCATCGAGGTGGGCGCGGACGGCGTGCTGCGCTCGTGGCTCGGGCTCCGGCGCTTCATCCCATTCCGGGACGTGGCGAGCGTGGCGGGACGCGCGCGCGGTGGTCCCATCACGCGACCGTTGCGAGACCGCGAGGACGTCGTGCTCCTCAAGCTGGATGGCAGGCGCGTCGCGCTCGGGGCGCGCAATCGCTTCGACGCCGAAGCGCAACAGGGAGCCGACGACGCGGCGCTCCTCCATCGCGTCCAGGAGGCCTTCGAGGCGTTCCGAGCACGGGGCTCCCCGGCCGACGCGACGGCGATGCTCGCGCGGGGGAGCCGTGGGGTCGGCGAATGGGTCGCGCAGATCCGCGCTCTGTGCGCGACGCAGGGCACGGGGTACCGGGGCTCCGCGCTCTCGCAGGAGCGCCTCCTTCGGGTGGTCGAGGACCCGGCCGCGGAGCCGTCGCTGCGCGCGGGGGCCGCGGTGGCGCTCGCGCAGGCGCCCGGAGAAGGCTGGCGCGGAGAGCTTCGCCGGGCCGCGGACGCGTGCGCCAACCCCCGCGTGCGCGTCGTCCTCGAGACGGTCGCCAAGGGCGCTCCCGAGGAGCAATGGATCCACACGCTCGAGGGTCTCGACGACGCCTCGGCGAGCCCGCGCGCACGGGCGTCCTCGTGACGAGAGCGACATGGGCTCGCCCGAGCTGATCATCATCGGCGGTGGCCCGGCAGGCATCTCCACGGCCCTCCACGTCGCGAGCTCTTCCCCTGCCCTCGCGGAGCGAACCGTCGTCCTCGAGAAGGAGCGCTACCCCCGCGACAAGTTCTGCGCAGGCGCCATCGGCATGCGCGCGATCACGGCGCTGTCGGCCCTGGGCGTGCGGCTCACCCCGGACGTCGTGCCGAGGGTCCCCATCGACGCGTTCTCGTTCGCCGCGGCGGGCGAGCGCTGGGTCGTGCGCGAGCCGGGGATCGGCTGGGTCGTGCGACGCGCGGAGCTCGACCACGCGCTCGCGAACGTGGCGATCGCGCGCGGCATCCGGATCCGCGAAGGAACGGCGGTGCTCGGGGTCGAGAGCGGCGCGGACGGCGTGCGGGTGAAGCTCGCGAATGGCGACACACTGCTCGCGCGCGCCGTCGTCGGCGCGGACGGCGTCGGAGGCCCGGTTCGTCGGACCTCGGGTCTGCCCCGCGGCCACCTGCGCGCGCAGGCCGTCGAGCTCGACACGGAGATCCTCCCCGGCGACCCGCCGCGGGACGCCCTGCACTTCGACTTCGAGGCGAGCACGCTGCGCGGCTACGCCTGGGACTTTCCGACGCTCGTGGATGGGGTGCCCAAGGTGTGCCGCGGCGTCTACCGCGTCGTCGCGGGACCGGGAGACAGGGACGACGCGAGAGAGCGGCTCGCCCGCTTCGTCGCCGACAAGGGCCTCGACATCGCGAGCTACCGCGTGAAGCAGCTCGCCGAGCGAGGCTTCGATCCCCGCGAGCCCATCAGCAGGCCGCGCGTCCTCCTCGTCGGCGAGTCGGCGGGCATCGACCTCGCGACCGGCGAGGGCATCGCCCAGGCCATCCAGTACGGCGCGCTGGCAGGCGCCTACCTGGCGCGCGCCTTCCGCGCCGGCGATCTCTCGTTCGGCGACTGGCTCGCGACGGTCCACGCCGACGGCCTCGGCCACCAGCTCCGCGCGAGGCTCTGGGCGTACGGGCGCTTCTTCGGCGACGATCGACGCGCGATGGAGCGGGTCATACGTCGCTCCTCCGGCGCGCTGCGCGTGGGCATGCGCAACTGGGCCGGCAAGCCGAACGACAAGGTCGCCTGGGTCCGCGCCCTCGCGGATCTCGGCCCGGCGCTGCTCGAGCATGGTCCGTCGCTCGTCCTGCGAACGCTCCGCAGCCTGCGCGCGAGGCGCTGACGTCCCGTTGCCTGCGCCCCCGGCGCGTCGTAGCGTCCGCGTGCCCTCATGAGCATCCTCGTTCGCCCCGCCGTCCAGGCCGACCTCGCGGCGGTCGCGCCGCTCGCCGCCAAGCTCGTTCGACTGCACAGGGACTTCGATCCGCAGCGCTTCATGCTGCTCGAGAACGTCGAGGCCGGCTACGCGCAGTTCTTCGCGTCGCAGCTGCGGCGAAAGCAGGCGGTCATCCTGGTAGCCGAGGTGTCCGAGCGCATCTCTGGATATGCGTACGGGGCGCTCGAGGAGCGGGACTGGAACGCGCTCCTCGATCGAGCGGGGGCGCTGCACGACATCTACGTGGACGAGGGAGCTCGGCGCAAAGGCGTCGCCCGCGAGCTCTTGACCGCCATGCTCGCGCGGCTCGAGGCGCTGGGAGCGCCCCGCGTCGTGCTCCACACGGCGTGGGTGAACGAGGGCGCGCATCGCTTCTTCGAGGCGGCGGGGTTCCGCCGGACGATGATCGAGATGACGCGGGAAGCGGGCGGCTGACGAGCGCGCGGCCCGCGGAAGGCCGGGACGACACAGTCTCGTCGCCAAGTCGTTTCAATCGACGGCGGCCGACGCCGCTATAGGCAGCGCGACACCAACCGGAGGTCGCCCATGCCCCGCTCTACCTTTCCACTGCTCCTGTCCGCGACGCTGTCCGCGACGGCCCTCGCGTGCGGATCCACCACGGCGGCGAACCCCGTCGACACCGGCGCGAGCAGCACCACCTCCGAGGCTGGACCTTCCGACGCGACCGGGACCGCTGCGGATGCAGGCGGGACGCCGGACGCGGGCGGCACCGGGGCGGCGACGGAGGCCGGCGACCCGGACGCCACCCCGGCCCCTTCCGACGCGGCGACGGCGGACACGACGACTGCAGCGGGCGACGCCACCACCGACACGAGCTCGGCAGACGCGGCAGGCTCGCCCTCCCAGGCCCTCTTCACGACGCTCACGGGCGGCGCCACTCCCATCGCGGTCACGATCAACCAGGGGACGGCCATCGGCGAGGGCGCCCTGAACGGCGCGACGCCGTCGACGCTCGCCAACGTCGCCGCGGACTCCAGCAACACCCAGACGATCGTGAGCTCGACCGACCCGTTCAACTACACGGGCACGGTGCCCGACACGGCGGCCGGCTTCTGCGACTACTCCGGCTCGAAGCCGACGCGCATGTCGTACGTGACCGGCTCGTCCTTCGAGACGGTCGCGGGCGGCAGCCCCGGCGCCGACCCCATGCGCTCCATGGCGCCCTTCTACTTTCCCCTCGTCTACACGAGCCCCAACACGACGACGGGACACGCCTTCGGCGGCAAGCCTCCCATGATCGGCCTCTTCGACTGGCGTCCGAAGGACATCGACGAGGCGCTCGTGGTCGCCGAGTCGGACGACTACGGGCAGACCTGGTACTTCATGCAGACCCTGTTCGAGCTGAACCCCGACTACACCAATCCGATAAGCGGTGGGTACTCGGCCAGCAGCACGAGCACCGGTTGTCCGATGGCGATCGGCAAGACCAACTCGCACTTCGTCTCGTTCAACGGCGCCACCGCCGACGACGGATGGGGGCACGCCGCGATCTTGCAGCTGCCCGGCGTCCCGGCGACCACGGGACAGGTGCTCTACATGCTGGACCGAAACACCAGCAACATGCCGAACACGTCCACCCCCATCGTCGACAACGCGCCACTGCACGCGATCAAGCTCCCCGTCGCGAGCAGCAAGTTTCCCATCTGGAACACCAACGCGAGCGGGCCCGGGAACAACGACGCCAAGTCGATCAGCAGCGCCATGAGCAACACCCCAGGGTCGACGACGCCCGTGGTCGTGACGGACACCGTGGGTCTGCTGAACCCGGACGGGATCATGGCGGTCTTCCCCCTCGCCCCCACCGCCCCCGCGGGCTCTGCGGTGACGGTGCTCTACGTCCAGAAGATCGTGGGGGGCGACAACACGGGATCGACGGCGCTGCCGGTGTCGCAGCAGTGCACGGCGGCGCCCGTCAGCGGCTCGATCAACCACGACATCGCCAACGTGCGGCTCGCCACCACGACCGACGGCATCACCTTCACCGACGAGGGGGTCGTCCATGGCCTCAGCGACCCGACGACGGTGGACTACGGCGAGACGCGCTGGGTGAGCCCGCGCGGGACGCTCCTCGACATCAACGGAGACGGCAGCCTGTGGGGGATGTACTTCGCCGGGGGCAACTGCCTCGACGGGGACTCGGACGCGTTTCACTTCATCGGTTACGCCGAGTCGACGGACAAGATGAGCTGGGTCGTCTACAACGACATGAACCACCCCATCGCCTCCATCAACACGGTCACCGCGACGAACCAGGCCAACGGGCAGGTGGTGACGGTCCCCGCGAATCCGCCGGTCATCCCGACGCAGTACTGGTTCGCAGAGCGCCTCTACGCGCCGAGCGCCGTGCGGATCGACTCCACGCACCTCAGCCTGACCTTCGCCGGCTACGGCGTGCAGACGCCCGGCAACGATCTGCTCGACTACCGGCAGATCGGGAACGTCGTCGTGACCGTGAGCAAGCCGCTACCTGCGACGACCCCCAACAACACCAACGCGCACTGACGGCTGCTCTAGAATCTCCCCTGGATACCACCCGGCGAGAGCGAGACGCTCGCTCCGCCGTTCGTGACCTCCAGGCCCTGCTGACCGACGCGGATCGTGAACGGGTTCGCGCCGCCCGGGATGGCTTCGAGCTGCCAGCCGTGGCTCTTGATCATCAGGGGTATCCCGAGGACCACTCCGGCGATGCCGAACGACCCCAGGAGAGTCGCCGCGATGATGGGCCCCGCCTGATCCCCTGACGCGCCGGACGAGGCCGCGAAGACCCCGATGCCGATGGCGGTCGCGGCCGCGCCCCCCACGGTCAGCCCTATGCCCCACGCCGTCGAGCCCACCGGCGCGACCAGCTGCTCGCCGACGTCCGCCCCTTCCTTGTAGGGCGTCTCTGCCGGGAACGGGACGCGCTCGTCGGGCTCGCCCTTCATCGGCGACTCGCGGACCAGCACGTAGCCGGGCGCGGGAACGACCCAGCGCGTGCACGGGAGCTTGCAGAGCGTCGCCCCGGACCCATCACGGAACGTCCACGTCCCGCTGTCACCGAAGGGCGTACGGAACGAAGCGTGGATCGCCCCGGGCGCACGGGGTCCCTCGTCGGCGGCAGGCGCGGCGGGCGCCAGCGGACCGAAGGGATTCAGCACGAGACCCCCGGCCTCGGGGCCGGCCTTGGGCGCTGCACCCCGGGCAAGCGGGGCCAGAAACACCTGAATGGGGGACCTGCAGTCCGCGTTCGGCTCCGTCGACGTCGCGCTCGCGCACTTGGTGGGATCTCCGGCCTCGCGGAGGATCGTCGCCGACTCCTCGGCAGAGCCGCCCGCGAGAGGCCCGACCTTCAGCTTTGCGCCGACCTCGCCACCCGCGACGAGCTTGAAGGCGCCGACGCTGAGCGCCGTGACCACGTGGGTGGCCTGCGAGCACGCGGCCATGCTGCCCGCGTCTACCTGGCTCGAGTCCGTGAGCTGCATCTGGCCGGACACCGTCGTGAGCACGTGCAGGCTTCCCGCGCTTCGCAGGGTGCTCGAGAGGCCGTCGGCACCGAGGGGCAGCTTGGCGTAGAGCTCGTCCTCGTTGCCGATGTCCGTCGAGTCGCGAGAGAGCGTCGTCCTCCGCCACTCGTAGGAGCCGCGAAGGGCGCACGCCTCGACGATGCGCAGCTCGCACCCCGAGTACGCGACGGCGACGGCTCCGTGATGGAGCATCGCCTCGAGTCGCGCCTTGTACGAGGCGGGCCACTCCGTCACGAGCGGCTCGTCGTGGCTGGCGGCTACGCGGCACTTGGCGAGCGCCGTAGTGTCGGCCCCGCCGTTGGGCATCACGGCGCGGGCGTTGGGCGAATCCACGCAGCCCAGAGGCGCGACGCCGCACAGCGCCGCGAACCATGCCAGCGAAGCCAGGCGAGAGCGCTCCATCAGGGAGTCCATAGCAGCTGCAGGATCCACTCGTTCACGAATTTTCCCGGTGGATCGTACGCCTTCGCGAGCTCGCGAAAGGCTCCGAGCTTCGGCCACTGCTTCGCGACGTACGCAGCGTCGACGCTCGCCTCCTTTCCCCAGTGAGGGCGGCCCCCGCGCGCCCGGGCGAACGTCTCGAACTCCCGGAGCTGCGCGTCCCAGCTGGCGCCCTTGTCCATGTTGTACATGGAGAGCCATACCGAATCGCGCCCGTACGCAGGGCTAAGCCAGAAGTCGTCCCCCTTCGTGAAGCGGATCTCCTGGACGAAGTTGTAGGTGTGGCCGCTCTTGACCAACAGATCGCGGTACTCGCGGAGCAGCTCCTTTGCGCCGGCGTAGTCGAAGGCCCACTCGGTCTCGCGGTGGACGGGCGGCACCGGGGTCAAGAAGCCCAGGTAGCTCTTGCAGATCCGGTCCTGGTGCCTGCCGGCCGTGCTCACGAGGAAGCGGTTCATGCGGGGAACGAGCGCCTTGCGGTGGATCCCCTGGAGCGACACGAGCGCCCTGTAGACGATCACGGCGACGAGCTCGTCGTTGAACCACCGCGTGAGATCGCTGTCGTTGGGGGGCGCGGTCGTCCGCGTGTTGCGGAAGAGTATGACCCGCTCGTCGGGCACGAACCACCAGAGCTTGAAGTGGTCGGAGCCCCTCACGTACGCGTCGAGGTCGCCGATGACGTCGTCGAAGCGCGCGCTCCCGGTGACGGTGCGCATCTGGAACGAAGGGACGACCCGCAAAGTCATCTCGTGGATGATCCCGAAGCACCCGAGCCCCGTGATGACCGCGTTGAACGCCGCGTCGGTCCTCCGGAGCTCGCGCTCGTTGCCTTCCCCGTCGATCAGCTTGAGGCTCTCGACCTGCGAGGCGAGGCACCGGAACTCGATACCCGTGCCGTGCGTCGCGGTGGACATGGCACCGGCCAGCGATTGCTCGCTGATCGACCCGAGGTTTTCGAGGGCGAGCCCGCGCTCGTCGAGGTGGGCGATGAGCTCCTTCAGCGTCGCGCCGGCCTGGACCCGGACGAGGAGCGCGTCCCTGTCGACGTTAAGGATCCGGTTCATCTTCGCGAGCGAGACGACCGTGTCACCCGTGACGATGCCCTTCGACCATGAGTGCCGCGAGCCCATCGGGCGGATGCGCGTGGCGCGTTTGACGAGCAAGCGCAGGTCCGCCAGGTTGGACGGGTAGGCGACCGTGGATGGGCTGAAGCTCCAGGTCCTCCCGTAATTGCGGATGGTCGTCATCGGGTCGCCGCCCAACATACCCCTCGCTAGCTCGTCCGGCCCGGCCCGTAGTAGCCTTCCTCCTCGCCAAGCCCATGGTTCGCCCGCTCCGCCTTTTCCTAGCGCTCTCCTTGTTGGCCCTCGCCGCGTCCTGCCGCATGCAGGAGGACGGGGCAAAGGCGGAGGACACGGCAAATACGCCGACGAAGCCCTCGTCCCCGGCCCCACTGCCGTCCCCTTCGGCCAAGGTCCGCATCCAGCATCCGCCCACCGAGGGTGACGTGGCCCCCATCGTCCGGGGCGAGCTCGAGAAGGCGCAGCACGACGGCCGGCGTCTCGTCGTCTACGAGGGAGCGACCTGGTGCCAGCCTTGCCAGCAGTTTCACAAGGCCATCGAGCGTGGCGACCTCGACTCTGCCTTCCCCGAGCTCACGCTCCTCGAGTTCGACGCCGATCGCGACGGCGAACGGCTCCTGAACGCCGGCTACAGCTCCAAGTACATCCCGCTGCTCGCCCTCCCCCGGGCCGACGGCAGCTCCTCGGGGCAGCAGGTCGAGGGCGGGGTGAAGGGCGACGGGGCCGTGGGCGTCATCAGCACGAAGCTTCGCGGGCTACTGGCCAGCAAATGAAGGCGGCGTGCGCGTAGCGTTCCCCTGGCTCGCCTGCCTCTCCGCCCTCGCCGGCCTGGGGCTCTCGATGTGCGAGCCCGGAGGCGACCTCATCGCGGGCGCGCCGCGAGTCGCCACGCAGGCGCCCGATCCGTGCGCGTCCTCGGCGGCCCGGCCCGGCCTCCTGTTCGCGAACGTCCGCGTGTTCGACGGGGAGCGCGCGTTCACGGGGGAGGTCCGCGTCTCGGGAGACCGCATCGAGGCCGTGGGGCCGCACCTCGACCGGTGCCACGCGACGGTGATCGACGGCGGCGGCAAGACCCTCTTGCCCGGCCTCATCGACGCGCACACGCACGCCTACGAACCGAAGGCGCTGGCGCAGGCAGCCGCGTTCGGCGTGACGACCGAGATCGAGATGTTCGGCGATCCGCGGCGCATCCGGGCGCTTCGCGAGGCCGATGGCCGCGGCGAGCGTCCTCACGAGGCGGCTCTCTGGTCGGCGGGGCTGCTCGCGACGAGCCCCGGGGGCCACGGCACGGAGTACGGCTTTCCGATCCCGACGCTGAGCCGCCCCGACGAGGCGGAGGCGTTCGTCGCCGCGCGCTTCGCCGAGGGCTCCGACTTCCTCAAGATCGTGATCGACGACGGCGCGTGGTTCCGGGGGACGCCGGGGCCGACCCTCGACGAGCCGACGGCCGCCGCCCTCGTGCAGGCGGCGCACGCGCGCGGGAAGATGGCGGTCGCGCACATCGGAACGCAGGCGGACGCGCGCGCCGCGCTCGATGCCGGGGTCGACGGGCTCGCCCACCTGTTCGTCGACAGCCCGCCCGAGGATCGATTCATCGCCAGGGTGTCGGAGCGCGACGTCTTCGTCATCCCGACGCTGTGTGTGCTCGCCGTGGCCACGGGTGCGCCGGGGGCCTCGACCTGGGCAGACCTGGAGCCCGCCTTCGACGGCCTGCTCGACGCTGGCGATCGTCGCCACCTTCACAAGACCTTCCGCCACACGCCCGCGGGGGCGAAGCTCGAGTACGCCGAGGCCGCCGTCAAGGCGCTGGAGGCGGCCCACGTCTCCGTGCTCGCGGGGACGGACGCGTCGAACCCGGGCGTCGTGCACGGCGCGAGCCTCCACCGCGAGATCGAGCTGCTCGTCGCCTCGGGTCTCTCGCCGCTCCAGGCGCTCGCGGCCGCGACCTCCGTCCCCGCGCGGCGCTTCCACCTGGACGACCGCGGCCGCATCGCCCCCGGCCAGCGCGCCGACCTCTTGCTCGTGCTCGGCGACCCGACGGTGGACATCCGCCGCACCCGCTCCATCCATGGAGTGTGGCGAGGAGGGGTGGCCGTCGAGCGCGAGCTCTACTTCGCGCAGACGCGCGGGGGACGACGGTAGCTCCGCGTCTGGGTGTCCACGCACTGGGCCGCGAGCGTCAGCGAGCGGTGACAGGGAGGCCCGGACACCGCTCGCTGACGCTCGCGGTACTGACAGCCACTCTCTCCTCCTCCGCCCGGGTAGACGCTCTGCTACTTGGTGAGCACGATGGGCGCCTTGTCGATCGCCGTCCCGTCCGAGCGGTAGCCGCGGATGGTGAGGGTGCGGCCGTCCACGTCGACGATGGCGAGGCTCAGGCCCGCGTAGTACGCGAGGCTCCACGGGTTGGGCGTGGGCGTCGGCGAGTCGAAGGCGGCGCCCGCTCCGCCGGAGGTGATGTAACGGACGCCCGAGCCTCCATCGCCGACGCCGCCGCCGTCGGCGCCCGCGTCCAGGTTGATGGCCGTCGTGGACTCGTAGTGGTGCGAGTGCCCGTTGAAGTCGACGTCCACCTTGTACTTGTCCTGGATGGGCTGCCACGCGCTCCGGACCGTGAGGTTGCTCCCCTCCTCCGGATCGCTCGAGTACATCGGGCGGTGGTGGCTCGTCAGCAGCCACACGGGCGGGACCGGGCGCGCGGTGACGGCCGCCAGGTCCTCCTCGAGGAAGGCGGCCTGCCGGCCCGTGAGCTCCTCGCCCGGGCGAGGCGAGTCGTTCAGCACGACGACGTGCGCGTTGCCGTAGTCGAAGCTGTAGATCTCCTCGACGCCGGGGAGCGCGAAGAGCGCAAAGTAGCCCGTCGCCATCTCCTCGTGGTTGCCGTGCGCCGTCATCGTGGGGACGCGCGCGAGGAACGAGCCGCCGGCCGCGAACCACCACTCCCACTCCGTCTGCACGGTGCCGTCGTGCACCATGTCCCCCGTGAAGAGCTCCCACGCGGGCGCGAACGAGTCGACCTTCGGGACGAGCTCGGCGAAGAGGCTCGGGAACCCGTTCGAGTCCCCCACGACGGCGAAGCGAAACGGCGTGTCCGCCCCGACGGCGGGCGCCGTGGTCACGCTGTAGACGTTGCCGTACCAGCCGTCGCCGCCCACCGCGAAGTAGTACGTGTGCGAGGGCAAGAGGCCGCACGCGTGCGCCTCGTGGGCGAGCAGCGGGTACGGGAGCTTCTCGAAGTCCTGCGGGGGATTGGTGAAGGTGACGCCCTGGACGAAGTGGTCGAGCTTCGTCGGCGTGTCGCCGTACGCGAGGAAGGTCGCGTGCGTGCCGGAGTCGGTCTCCCAGATGGCCGCGATGGAGGACGCGGTCTCGAAGGTCCAGCTCGTGTGAACGGCGTGCGGCGAGCGATCGACGTCTCCGTAGGTGTCCTCCCCCCAGGCCGCTCCCGTGACGCCCGCGGCGACGGGGACCATCCCGGGACAGCCGACGGGCTGCCACCACTCCCCGAGGGCCCCGTGCTCCAGCGGCCCGGCGTACCCGCCGCCGGGACCCGAGTGGTCGATGACGGGGCTGTTCGCCCCGAGGTCGCCCGCGCTCCCCGGCGGTGCCGCGGCGTCCGGCGTGGGAGCCGGCGCCGCGGACGTGGGGCCGTGCCCGCAGGCGACGAGCAGGGCGGCGACGAGACCGACGGGGAGGAGGCGCTCTGTCATGCGGGCTACGTCGTCACGCGCTTGGCCTTGTAGAGGTTGATGAGGGAGCTCGTCGACGAGTCGTGCGTGCTCACGGTGCCGGGGGCGCCGAGCTCCGGCTCGATCTTCTTCGCGAGCTGCTTGCCTAGCTCCACTCCCCACTGATCGAAGCTGTAGATGTTCCAGATTGTACCCTGCGTGAAGATCTTGTGCTCGTACATGGCGACGAGGCTCCCCAGGGTCTTCGGCGTGAGCTTCTGGAAGAGGATGCTGCTCGTCGGCCGGTTGCCGGGGAAGGCCTTGTGGGGCGACAGCTCCGCGATCTGGTCGGCGGGGAGCTTCTGGGCCTCTAGCTCCGCCTTGGCCTCGGCCTCCGTCTTGCCCTTCATGAGCGCCTCGGTCTGGGCGAAGAAGTTCGCGAGCAAGACCTCGTGGTGCTTGCCGAGCGGATTCTGCGTCTCGATGGGCGCGAGGAAGTCGCACGGGATGATGCGCGTGCCCTGGTGAATGAGCTGGTAGAACGCGTGCTGCCCGTTCGTGCCGGGCTCGCCCCACACGATGGGTCCCGTCGTGTAGTCGGTGATGCGGTGGCCCTGCTTGTCGACGCTCTTGCCGTTGCTCTCCATGTCCCCCTGCTGAAAGTACGCGGGGAAGCGGTGCATGTACTGGTCGTACGGGAGGATGGCGTGCGTCTCGGCGCCGAAGAAGTTCATGTACCAGACGCCGAGGAGCCCCAGGATGACGGGCACGTTCTTCTCGAGCGGAGTCGTGCGGAAGTGCTCGTCGACCTCGAAGGCTCCGGTGAGCATCTCCTCGAAGCTGTCCATCCCGATGACGCAGGCGATGGGCAGCCCGATGGCGCTCCAGAGCGAGTAGCGACCTCCGACCCAGTCCCAGAACGCGAACATGTTCCTGGTGTCGATGCCGAACTTCTTCACCTCGGCCTCGGCCGTCGAGACGGCGACGAAGTGCTTCGGCACCGCGGCCTCGCTCTTCAGCCGCCCCGTGAGCCACGCGCGCGCCGAGTGCGCGTTCATCAAGGTCTCCTGGGTGGTGAACGTCTTGGAGGCGATGATGAAGAGCGTCGACTCGGGGTCGAGGTGCTTCACGGTCTCGACGAACTGCGTCCCGTCGACGTTGGAAACGAAGTGCGCGCGCAGGCCCTCCTGCCAGTAGGGCCGCAAGGACTCGGTCGCCATGACCGGCCCGAGATCGCTGCCGCCGATGCCGATGTTGACGATGTCGGTGATGCGCTTGCCCGTGAAGCCCTTCCACGCGCCCGAGCGCACCGACTCCGTGAACGTCCGCATCTTGGCGAGCACGGTGTTCACCTCGGGCATGACGTCCTGGCCGTCGACCACGATGGGCCGGTTGGATCGGTTGCGCAGGGCGACGTGGAGGACGGCCCGGTGCTCGGTCCCGTTGATCTTGCCGCCCGAGAACATCTTGTCGCGCCACTCCTCGACCTTGGCCTGGCGCGCGAGCGCGAAGAGGAGCTTCATCGTCTCGTCGTTCACGCGGTGCTTCGAGTAGTCGAGGAGGATGGGGCTCGGCCCCGCGCCGAGCGGCACCGAGAAGCGCTCGAAGCGCTTCGGATCCTCGGCAAAGAGGGTACGCATGTGGACGTCGCGCATGGTCGCGTGGTGGCGCGAGAGTGCCTGCCAGGCGGGCGAATCGGTGAGTGCGCTCATGGTCGGGTTCTCCTCTTGAGGGACGCGGATACTACCGGAGACCATGCGAGAGGGGCGCCCGAACGCGTCCGGATGGGGTCTCGCTGCCCGGCAGAGCCCTTCCCGACCACGGGATGAGCTCTCCCGTGGTGGGGAGAGGCCTTCCCGCGCGCGGGATGGCCCATCCCTTCCCCGCCTGCCGCGCGCGGAGCGCCGCGGTCGGCTCTATTGCAGGGTGGGCAGGACCGGGGTGACGCCGAGGAGGCCCTGTCCGGCGAAGGTGGAGGTCGCCGGCGGGTCGAATGCCTGGCCCAGCGTGAAGAGGAGCGCGACCGGCGTGACGCCCGGCAGGCTCCTCCCCTCCCCCAGCGGAAACCCGACGTCGAAGCGGTAGACGACGCGATCGAGCTGCGGAAACATCCCCCGGATTCCGAACCCCGCGCCCTGGAGCGGCTGGAAGTTTGCAAATCCCGGGTGCCCCGCCGTCGGGCTGAAGGCGTCTCCCACGTCGTAGAAGGCGACGCCCGCGAAGTGGAACGTGAAGATGTCGATGGGCCGCGTGCGAAACTCGAGGTTGTAGGACATGACGTCCGAGCCCACGGTGAAGCTCGTCGGGTACCCTCGCAGGCGGCTGTCGCCGCCGAGGAAGGAGGTGAGGTTCAGGTAGTTCGAGAAGCGGTAGAGGAGGCCCGCGTCGAACACGATGCGCCCCACGCCCGCGATGGTCGGCGTGACGATGCGCGCCGCCGGGACGATGGCCGCGTCGGGGACGCCCGCGCCGGGCTGCGGCTCGGTCAGGCTCTGGAACGCGACCCGCACGAGGCCGTCGCGGAGCGCCAGCGTGTACGAGGCCGACGCGTAGATGCTGACCACGTCCCGGGTGGAGCCGAGCCCCTTGAACGATGGCGCCACGCGGAAATAGATGTCGTGCCCGAGGCGGTAGTCCTCCTGGAGCGCGAGCGTCTCCTCGTCGAACACGCGCACGTAGCGCTTCTCGTACGTGTGGTAGGTGACCCACGGCCCTACGCGCGTGTCGCTCAGCGGGACCTCGGCCTTGACGAAGTCGGCGACGGTGCGCGGATCGGCCCCGGTGAAGCTCGTCGTGTAGACCGCGCGCTCGATGCCGCCTCCCAGCGTGAAGTCGTGCTTGATGCCCCACCCGAACGAGCGCGTGGCCTCGTAGCCGGTGGTGAAGGCGTCCTGGCGGTACTCGAAGGGCACGCTCCGCCCCGTGGTGGGCGAGAGGTAGGTGCCGAGCTGCGCGTTCTCGTAGCGGCGCTGGATGACGTCCACCCAGTTGACGCTCGCGTCCCACGACCACTCGGTCTTCGCCGAGTAGAGCGTCTGCCCTGTCACGAGCTGGCCGTAGGTGCCCTCGAGCGAGCTCGTGTCGCGGTTCATGACGACGTTCGCGAGCGAGTAGAGCTGCACGCGCGAGCCGCCGAGGCGCGGGATGTTGTAGCCGGCGCCCAGGGTGAGCGACTTCGGGAGCAGATCGAGGTTGCCGTAGGCCGTGTGGTGGAGCCCCGCCACGTTGGTCTCCGCGGGCTGGGCCGCGAACTCGTCCAGGCCGCCGCTGCTGATCTCGAAGTCCCAGTTGGGGCGCAGGCTCCAGACGTCCTTGGTGACGACGATGAGCCCGACCTTGCCGGGCGAGGACCCCACGATGGGGATCACGACCACGAGCGAGAGCTGCGGCAGTACGCGAAGGTTACGGATCGTGTCGTCGATGGCCTGCTGCCGGTAGGGATCCCCCACGGCGAGCAGCACCTCGCGGCCGATGACGTACTTCTTGGACGTCGTGTGCAGGAGGTTGACGGCGTCGCGCACGTCGTCGCGCACCTTCACCGCGTCCAGCGAGAAGAGCTTGCCGAGCCCGCGGAGCGCGAGGAGGACGACGTCGATGTCGCGGTCCTCGATGACCTCGAGCGGCAGGATCTCGACGCGCTCGACCGTCTTGCCCTCGGGGCTCGGGTCGACCTCGGCGTGGAACGCCGCCAGCGCTTCCTTGATGGTCTCCTTCTCGTAGGGCGAATAGACCTGGGAGCGCTGGGCGGCCGGCGGTGCAGACTGGCCGCGGGCGCACAGGGGAGCGACGACGAGAGCGATGCCCATCACGCTGGCCAGTCGTCTCCTCATCGCCCCCCGACCATACCGGGTTGGGGCCAGGCGTCACGTGGAACGCGGCATCCCTCTTGCTTGAGCGGTCCGCGCGAGGCTGGCCGGATGCGGGCCTCTCGTGTCGGATGATCTACACTGACGGACGAGGGGCACCGCGGACATGAGCTCGTTACGACCTTGCCTCGCCACGCACGAAGGAGGACGCACTTGAGGACGCCACGGTCACTGCGGGGAAGCCTCGGGACACTGTGGCTGCTGAGCCTGGGGCTCGTTGCCGCGTGCGGGGCTCGCACCGGTCTCTTCGTCGGGGACGGACAGGGAGGCACCGTCGGTCCGTGCACGCCCACGCCCCTCTCGATCGTGAAGGCCGTGCCGAACCTCTATTTCATCCTCGATCGGTCGGGGAGCATGAAGGAGAATAGCAAGTGGGAGACGGTGCGCTCGGTCGTGAGCAACCTGATGACCACCGTAGGTCCTGCCGCCCACTTCGGCGCGGCGACGTTCCCGAGCCCGGGGGGGATGGTCTGCAGCGCGGGGACCGAGATCCTGCCGCTCACCCCTGGCGACGTCACGGGCACCGCCGCGGGGGCCTTTCTCTCCGCCACCATGATCCAGCCCAACGGCGGGACGCCGACCGCGGCGACCATCACGAGCCTCACGCCCGAGCTCTCGGCGTTCCCCGGGGTCACCTACGCCATCCTCGCGACGGACGGCGGCGCCAACTGCGACGCGAACATCACCTGCGGGCTCGACACGTGCACGGCGAACCTCGACAACGTCGCGGCCCAGTGCCAGCCGTTCGTCGCGCCGAGCTGCTGCGGCCCGATGGGCCCCGCCGGCCCCATCGATTGCCTCGACACGCAGGCGACGGTGGACGCCGTGACCATGCTCGCCGCGGCCAACGTGAAGACCTTCGTGATCGGTATCCTGGGCAGCGCCCCCTACCAGCAGATGCTCGGCCAGCTCGCGATGGCCGGCGGAACGGCGCGCGCCGCGGCGCCCTACTACTACAGCGTCGACACGGCGGACGCGCAGGCGCTCGCCGACGTGCTCGCGGACATCGCGGCCCGCATCACGGCCTCCTGCAACCTGACGCTCGCGGGCGTTCCCTCCGAGCCGAACACGCTGATCGTGTCGCTCGGCGGGGCCACGGTCCCGAACGACCCGACCAACGGCTGGCAGCTCTCGGGAAAGACGCTCACTCTCGCCGGCACGGCCTGCACGGAGCTCCTCGCCGGACAGAAGGAAGGGCTCGCCATCAGCGAAGGCTGCGGCGGTCCGCAGTAGCAGGCTCGTCGTTGGCAGTGCGGGCGTGAACCGGAGGGCACACACCCCTGCTGAGCTCGGCCGACCTCAGCGGCGGCGCGTGCGGCGGAAGGCGATGACGCCGGCCATCGGAGCCTTCGGGGGATCGAGGGGCGGGAGGGCCATGACGAGCCGCTCGATCCTCGGCAGCGAGTCCCCGACGGCCCGCTCGGCGCGCAGCTCGTCGAAAGGCTCGCCGAACACGACGATGAGCACGTAGATGCTGGCGAACGACTGCGCGAGGTAGCCGAAGTCGGCGTCGCGAACGAGGCGGTGCAGGTGGCCGCCCTTGTGAAGCGTGTCGATGACGTCGAGGTCGCGCACCTGATCGATCGCGCGGAGCGAGCGTGCGGCCAGGTCTTCGGCCCCTGGCTCCGTGCCGTGCGGCACGAAGGTCCCGATGTCGTCCTGGGCCGGCGCAGCACCCGCGGCGCCGGGCGCGGCGACGACGATGAGCTCCCGGCGCGAGACGTCGACCAGCTCGACGTCGCTCGGGATGCTCGCCGGAGCCTCGGTGCGCGCGACCGCAGAGCCCCAGACGACCGGCGAGTGCGCGTCGATGACGAGCGCGTCGACCGCGTTGGCGCGCTTGGCGAGCGCTCGCAGCTCGTCCTGCAGCGAGCGCGCGATGGGCAAGCGCGCCCCCTTCTGGCGGCCGGCAAGGTCCGAAGACTGCGAGAACGTCTGGAGCAGCATGTCGAGCCTGCGCGAGAGGGCCTCGCGGTCCCCGGGCGCCTCGGGGAAGGCAACGACGACCTGACGGCCGTCGTGGAGGAGCCCGCAGAGGACGTTCTCTGCGGAGGGCGGCCCGGCGTCGGGAGGAAGGACGCGCACGTCCTCCGCGTGCATCTCGCGGCGCACGAGGGAGAGAAACCGATCGAGCGCGCTTGCCGTCTCACCGTCCATGGGCTGCCATTTCTACTCCGCCTTGAACGACAACGGTACATCGGCGTCTCCCGCGCCGGACGTGACGTTCTCTACCTTGCGGCCGAGGGTCGCGTTCACGATGCAGTTGCCCGCGTCGCGGAAAGGCTCGGTGCCCGCGAATGTGGCCTTGGAGATGACTCCGTCGGCGTCGATGTCGAGGTGGAGCGACCCCGAGCCCTTGCCGCGATCGGCGCCCGCGCGGAGGGAGGTTCGGTAGCAGCGGTCGTAGCGATCGAGCGGCAGGACCTCGCGTACGTCGGCGCCGCGAACGTTCTGCGCCGCCACCGCGCCCACGAGCACCCGTGCGGCGTCGAACGACCCGGCCGGCGCGCCGGCCCCGGACGGTGGGGCGGGAGGATGGGCGGGCTCCGCGGGCGCGGGCGGCGCGGCGGTCCCGCCGGCGCTCGGAGCGGTGGTGGAGACCGCGGCGCTCGCAACGGCCGACGGCGGCTCGGCCGGCGGGGCGACGCTCGGGGCGCCGCTCGCCGCCGGAGCGGGCGGGACGGTGGGCAAGAGCGCCGCGCTGGGCCCCGGGGGACCCGGAGGGAGCGGCCGTGCCGAGCCCCGGGGAGAGACGTCGGTGGTCGCGGCGCTCCCGGGGGCTCGCGGGGCCCTCGTGTCCGACGCCGCGGCGCCCGCCGGAACGCCCCCGGCCGCTGCCGCAACGCCGGACGACACCTCCCCCGGCGGCGCCGCGCTCGCGGGGACGACCTGCGACGCAGGTACCCTGGGGGACACGTCGCCCGTCGCCGTCCCCCCCATCCACCGCTCCTTGCCCACGACGGCGAGCGCCGCGAGCCCGAAGAGAACCGCGACCCCGACCAGCGCCGGCACGATGCTCCGCTGCGGCGGAGGAGGCGGATCGGAGAGGATGTCGCGCGCGAGACGCAGAGGGCGCGCCGGCCGCATGATGGCCACCTCCGTCGTCGGGGACTGCTCGAGCTCCCGCCGCGCCGCGCTGACGGGCTCACGCGGGGGCACGGACGCATGCTGTGCCGGCACCTTCTGCGTGTCCCCCAGGCGAGGGTCCGAGGACGCACCGGCGGACGCCGACCGGGGCAAGCTGCTGCCGCTGGCCGCCGCGCCGAGCGCCCCGCGCATCTCGCGGGCGGACGCGAACCGATCCTCGGGGCGCTTGCGCATCGCCCGCATGGCGACCGCCTCCAGCGCCGGATCGACCCCCGGGTTCACCTGCGACGGGGGCACGGGCTCCTCGACGAGCTGCTTCAGGAGGACCCCCACCGGCGTCTCCGCCGTGAACGGCAGCCGGCCCGTGAGCAGCTGGTAGAGGATGACGCCCACGGCATAGAGATCGCTGCGACCGTCGAGCGCTTCGCCCTTGCCCTGCTCGGGCGACATGTACTCGGGCGTCCCCAGGACGACGCCGTGCGAGGTGAGCTTCTCGCTCGCGAGCTCCTCGGCCTCGTGCCGGGACGCCGAGATCTTCGCCATCCCGAAGTCGCACACCTTGACCGTCTCGATGACCTCCCCCTCGTCGTCGACGGCCCGGAGGATCATGATGTTCTCGGGCTTCAGGTCCCGGTGAACGACCCCCATGTCGTGCGCGACGGCGAGGGCGGCCAGGGTCTGGCGGAGAAAGTCGACGACGCGTTCCCTGGCGAGGGGGGACTCCTCCCGGAGGACGTGGAAGAGCGTGCGCCCGTCGACGAGCTCCATGACGATGTAGCAGAGGCCATCCGGCTCCTCGCCGAAGTCGAGCACGCGCATCGAGTTCGGGTGGTCGAGGCGGGAGGCCGCCTTCGCTTCCCGCTTGAATCTCGCGGCGAACTGCGGGTCGGCGAGCTCCCGGTGGAGGACCTTGACGGCCACCGTCTTGTCGATGTCCCGCTGGCGGGCGCGGTAGACGGCTCCCATCGCCCCTCCGCCAATGAAGGAGTCCACCCTGTACTTGCCCGCGATCTCGCGGCCGAGGATGGACTCGTCGGCGCCTCTAGCCATCGTGCCAGCGAGTGTATCATTGGCTGGAAGAGGGACCGCCAGGATGCAGGCTCATATCGTCGCGAACGGAAAATTAGAGACCACGACCGACCCGGACGTCGTGCGCAAGGAGTACGCGGCAGGGCGGCGGATGTGGGTGGACCTGGAGGAGCGCACCCCCGAGACGGAGAAGCTCCTGCTCGAGACCTTCAAGATTCACCCCCTCATCGTGGAGGACATCTGGCTGGACCGTTCGGTCCCCAAGATCGACGAGTTCGACGATTACCTCTACGTCATCGTTCACGGCGTCCGGCGCGGGAGCAGCCCGACGCGGGTGGAGCTCTACGTCCTCGACATCGTGATCGGCCGCACCTTCGTCATCACCCAGCACCGTGACCCCATCGCCGCCGAGGCCGCCCGGGAGACCCTCCTCAAGGCGCCCCGCCTCCTCGAGGAGGGCACGCCATGGCTGGCGCACGCCATCATCGACTACGTGGTCGATCGCTTCCTGCCCCTGATTGACAAGCTCGGCGCCAAGATCGACCGCATCGAGGCCGACGTCGTGGAGAACGCAGGCACCGCCGACGGCAAGGATCTGCTCAGCGATCTGTTCGCCCTCAAGCGTTCCATCCAGGCCCTCTCCCGCATCACGACCCACCAGCGGGAGATCCTCTACCGCCTCTCGCGAAGCGAGTTCGACGAGATCCCCAAGAAGGCGATCCCGTACTTTCGGGACGTCTACGACCATTTCGTGCGCGTCTCGGAGCTGGCGGACTCCTACCGCGACCTCGTGCTCAACGCGATGGACGCCTACCTGAGCGTGCAGTCCAACCGGATGAACGAGACGGTGAAGACGCTCACCCTGATGTCGACCGTCATGCTGCCGCTCACGTTCATCGCAGGGGTCTACGGCATGAACTTCCGCCACATGCCGGAGATCTACTGGTCGTACGGCTACCCGTTCGCGCTGTGCCTCATGGCTGCGGTCGCCATCAGCATCGTCATCTTCTTCAAGCGAAAGAGGTGGTTGTAAGACCGCGGTGGGCTAGCGGCAGGCGCCGCAGGTGGCGCGGATCCGCTCGCGGGCACTCGAGACCTTGGATCGCGAGTCCTCGCAGAGGCGGCGATCGTCGCGCTCGGTCGCGAGATCGCAGAGGTGTGCCGTGGCGCGCTCCATCGAGGCGAGCGCCCGGCACGCCGACGCGCAGTCGTTCGCCGATGCCTCGAGGTCACGCGACGCGCGATCGAGGTCGGTGCGCGACGCGCGCAGCGCCGCGGCCGGGGCCTCGCCGCGGTCGGTGCCAGGCGGCGCGAAGGCGGGCGAGGCCTCCGCGGGGGGCGGTGGAGGGGGAGGTGCAGGCGGCGCCGGAGCGTCCAGATCCCTCTGCCTCTCGTCGCTCTTGGGCGCGGTGTCGGGCGCCGGGCTCATCGCCGGGCTGGGCGCGCTCGCCGGGGGCGCGCTGCCCCCGCAGCCCTGGGACAGCACCCCGGAGGTCCCCGTCACGAGCACGAGCAGGAGCCAGTGATGCGGACGGAGCGACCTAGAAAGCGGGCGGGATCGGTTCATCGAGCTCTCCAGTTGACCACGTCGGGCGAACACTCCCAAGCAGGCAACGGACGGCGAGGCAGCCGCCTTACACTTGCCGGGCCTTTCGCTCTGTTGCGGCGAAAACCATTGTCCGCTAAGGGCCGATCATGGCGCTGCGCATTCTCGTCGTCGGCTGCGGCGGCCTCGGCGGGATCGTCACCGCCCACCTGATCGAGACGGGTCACGACGTGACCGCGGTGACCTCGAACCCTGCGATCCTCGACGCCCTGAACGCGCGGGGCTTCCAGATCCGCGGGGACGGGCTCGCCCGTACGGTTCCGGCGTCGGGTCGCGTTCACGACTCGGTGCCGGAAGGGAGCTTCGATTGCGTCCTGCTCGCGACGCAGCCGCCCCAGGTCGAGGAGGCAGCGCGCATGGCACTGCCTGCCCTCGCCCCGAACGGCACGATGGTCTGCTTCCAGAACGGCCTGTGCGAGACGCGTGTAGCCAGGATCGCCGGCGAAGAGCGGACGCTCGGGGGCGTGGTCGCGTGGGGCGCCGCGATGCCCGAGCCGGGGAAGTACGACCGGACGGCAGCCGGGGGCTTCACGCTGGGACGTATGGACGGCCGCGCCGACGCACGCCTCGAGGAGATCGGGCGAGCCCTCGAGTCGATCGGGCCCGTCGAGATCACGAGCAACCTGCGCGGCAAGCGCTGGAGCAAGCTCGCCATCAACTGCGCCATCTCGACCCTCGGGACGCTCGGGGGCAGCCGGCTCGGCGCGCTCATGAAGCACCGCTTCGTGCGCCGGCTCGCGCTCGAGATCATGACCGAGACGGTGCACGTCGCGCGCAGCTACGGCGTGAAGCTCGAGAAGGTCAGCGGCACCGTGGACCTCGACTGGATCGCGCTGACGGAGGACGAGCGGCGCGCGAGCGGCAGCAGCGGGCTCGTCGCCAAGCACGCCCTCTTGCTCGCGGTCGGCTTCCGCTACCGGAGGATGCGAAGCTCGATGCTCTCGGCCATCGAGCGGGGCCGTAGCCCGGCGGTCGACTTTCTCAACGGGGAGGTCGTCGACCACGCACGCGCCCACGCGGTGCCGACGCCGGTGAACGCGCGTCTCCGGGACGAGGTGTGGCGCCTCGCTCGGCGCGAGGAGACGCCCTCCCTCCCCTTCCTGCGAACGCTCGCCAGCGAGCTCCTGGTGTAGGACGCATCCCCGTCGGATAGGGCACGTGCCTTGCCTCTGCTGGTGCAAGGAGGCCACGAGTCATGAGCTATCCGATGCACTGGTTGACCACGGCGTTCGACGGCCTTGTCGGCTTCATCCCGGCCCTGATTGCCGGCCTGTTCATCTTGCTCGTGGGGTACGTGCTCGCGCGTCTCGCGGCCGGCATCACGCGCAGCGTCCTCGGTCGCGTCGGCTACGACCGCGGGCTCGAGAAGCTCGGGCTCGTCGACCGCGCCGACTCGAAGACCGGGTCGCGGTGGACCGGCTCCGCCGTCTTCTGGCTCGTCATGCTGGTGGCGGCGATGCAAGCGGCCCGGGCCTGGGACCTCCAGCTGGTGGCGGTGGCGCTGGCCGCCGTCCTCGCATACGTGCCCCACATTCTCGGCGCTGCCGTCATCTTCGGGGCGGCGCTCTACCTGGGCAACTGGGTGAGGGTGCGCATGGATCGACGCGTGCGCTCCCCGGAGGACGTGCTCGACCGGCGCGGCATCAGCGCTTCGGCCGTTCGCGCAGGCATCCTGGCCATCGGCGGCTTCATGGCCCTGCGTGAGCTCCAGATCGCCCACGAGATCGTGACCATCGCCTTCACTGTCACGATCGCCGCCATCGCCGTGGCCGCTGCGCTCGCGTTCGGTCTCGGCAGCCGGGACGTCGCACGCCAGGTGACGCAGGACTGGTACGAGCGACGCAACGCCCGAGGGAACGGCGTCACGGTGACGAGCGAGCGCGTCGGGTCCAACCCACCCGTGAACCCGCCCGCGCCGCACCTCTAGGCGGCCACAGCCAAGACGGAGGACTCCACCATGCACATATTGATCGTTCTGCTCGTCGGTCTCATCGTGGGCGCGCTCGCACGGTTCATCGTTCCAGGGACCGAGCCGGGCGGCTGGATCGTGTCGATGATCCTGGGCGTCATCGGCTCGATGCTTGGCACGGGGGTCGGCCGTGGCCTCGGCATGTATCGCCACGGCGAGACCGCCGGCTTCTTCATGTCGCTGGTCGGCGCGCTCGTGGTCGTGGCGATCTACCACGCCATCAGCACACGCCGCACGTCAGGCTCGGGGCGCACCGGCCCCAGGCCCACGTAGGCGCTGCTCTACGTGCTCGAGCGCCCCTCGGCGACGAACGACGGGTTGAAGGTCGCCCCCGACCACCACACGACGCCGCGGGACCGCATGTCCTCGATCGTGTCGCCGAGGGTCTTCGAGGGATCGCGGGCCGACCACCCGAGGTCCCTCTCGGCGAGGCTCGAGTCCAGGTACCAGTAGTACTGAGCCATCTCCAGGCTGACCGGATCGACCCCTGCGTCGAGGAACGGGGCGATCGATCCGTCGAAGAGCTTGGCAAACGTGCGCGTGAGCTCCGGGTAACGCGGCATGGGCAGCCACGGGGCCCGGACGCCCGACACGCGCGACAGGCGCGCGAAGAATTCACGGATGGTGAGGTTGCACGCGCCGAGCAGGTAGCGCGCTCCCGCGGTCCCCTTCTCCATCGCGAGCTGCATGCCAACGGCCGCGTCCCGCACGTCGACGAACGAGATCCCTCCCGCGGGCACGGCGGGGATGCGGCGCTCGAGGAAGCGGCGCACGTCGTCGGTCGACGAGCCCCGCACGTCACCGGGCCCGAGGAGCAGCGTCGGGTTCACGCACACGACCTCGAGCCCGTTCTTGTTGGCCTCGAGCGCGACCCGCTCGGCGTAGAGCTTCGCGCGGTAATAGGGCCAGCGGGAGATCAGGGCGACCGGAGGCTCGTCCCGCTCGGTGGCGATGTGCTCGGGGTCCTCGCTCACGGCGATGGTCCCGCTGGTCGACGCGACGACGACGCGCTGGACGCCCGCCTCACGGCTCGCCGCGAGGACGTTGCGCGTGCCGTCGACGTGGAGCTTGTACAGCTCCTCCGCGTCGGAGGAGAGGCGCGAGACCTTACCGGCCGCGTGGTACACGCCCTCGCAGCCGTGCGCCGCCGCGAGCACGCTGGCGCGGTCGAGCACGTCGCCACGCTTCACGGTCACGCCCTGATCGGAAAGCTCCGGCTCCTCTTCGCGGCAGAGGGCCACGATCTGGTCCCCGCGCGCGAGCAGCGTCGCGAGCAGATGCGAACCCAAGAACCCCGTGGCACCCGTGACGAGGACTCTCATCGCATCACCCGAGCTCGAAGGCTTGCTGGAACGTCAGGAGGAGCCCGACGTCGTTGGACTTGATGGCGCCCGACAGGAACTCCGCCGGTCCGGGCATGTACGAGTCACGGACGATCTTCGTGAAGATCTCCGGGCTCGTCTTGAGCACGCAGTCTGCGGCCCCGCCCTCGGGCTTGCCGGGGCGGATGTTGCAGCGGTCGGCGTCGACGAGGACCGTCCACTTCGCCTGCGCGTCGCCGCCGAGCGTGAAGTAGAACGACGTCGGCTTGGGGACGCGGCCCGGCTTGAACTTCGCCCCCAGCTCGGCGAACAACGTGACGAGCGGGTGCTCCTTCTCGGGCAGCGCGGCAGGCGCCTCGTTCCCCCCGCGGACGACGAGCGCGAGGTCCAGCACGTCCCCGTCGCGAAGCGCGGTTACCGCCCCTCGCGCGAGCCGCGCGACCTCGCGGCAGGCGTCCGCCATCGTCATGCCCTGCGTCAGCCGCCGGAGATCGGCCACCGTGAGCGGGGGACCGATGCGTGCCGTGATGTCACGCCGGAGCGGGACGACGGCCCCCTTCGGCATCGCCTCGCGCGTCCCCCCCACGTACACGGGAAGGATGTCGACGCCGTAGGTCAAGGCGAGGTGCCCGAGGAAGGGCTTGAACTCGCGGATGTCCCCGTCATGGCTGCGCGTGCCCTCGGGGAAGATGAGCATCGTCTTGCCCTGCTCGAGGATCTCGGACGCCGCGCGCTCGGCCTGCCGGAGCGAGCCCTTGCGATCGAAGGCCTTGAGGTTCGTCAGGTTCTCGAAGAACGCGCGCCGGAGCGGGCTCTTGTCGAAGAAGTAGTCCTGGGCCGCGAGGGAGACGATGTCCTCCCCGTAGGTGCCGAGCGCGTGCCGCACGAAGCCCATGTCGAGGTGGCTCGTGTGGTTCGCGATGACGATCGAGTTGCGGTTGTGCGGGATGTGCGCGCGTCCGTAGACGCGGGCGTTCATGAGCTGGCCGTAGAACGCGTCCTGGAGCTTGCCGATGAAGCGCTTGCCCGCGTCCTGGAACGCGGGGGGAAGGGTGATGACGACCCCCTCGTCGGCTTCCACCTTCTTGACGACGGGGCGAGGCTCTTCCTCGCGCGGAGCGTCGACGAGCTTCTCGACGTCGGAGACCGTGCGGCACGCCTGGAGCGCCGCAGGCTCGATGGTCCCGTACTTGGCCTCGAGGGCGACGAGCAGCTCGCTCATGGCCAGCGAGTCGAACCCGAGGTCGTCGTGCAAGGTCGCGTCGCCCGCGAAGGTCGCTGCGTCCTTGTTCTTGATGGCCGCCATGATGAGGCGCACCACGCTGGTCTCGCCGTCGGCGCCCACGGGGCGGCTCGCCGCCACCATGCGCTCGAGGATCGCGCGCACGTCCTTGCGCTTCGCCTTGCCCGTCGCCGTCCGGGGCAACGGCGCGTCGTACAGGTGCACGATCGCCGGCTGCTCGCGGTACGGGAGCTTGCCGATGGACGCCTTGAGCGAGCGCATCGCCCTGTCGTTACGCGCGCCGCGGTCCACCGTCTCGTCGGCGAGGACGACGGCGAGGCACGCGATCCGCTCGACACCCTTCGACTGGACGCCAACCACCGCGAGCTCCGCGATGTGCTCGATCTTGCCGAGCCGCTGCTCGAGATCGTCGGGGTACACGTTCTCGCCGGACGACGTCACGATGACGTCCTTCAGCCGGCCCACGATGGAGAGGCGGCCCTTCTTGTCGAGCTTGCCGAGGTCGCCCGTGTGGAGCCAGCCCTCCTCGTCGATGACGCGCTCGGCGCGCGACTCGTCGGTGTAGCCCGCCATGACGTTGGGGCCCTTGGCGATGACCTCTCCCACGCCCTGAGCGTCGGGGTTGTCGATCTTGAGCTGGATGCCCGGCAGCGCGGCGCCGACGTGGCCCGGCGCGGAGCCCGCCTTCGACACGGTGAGCACGGGCGCCGCCTCCGTGAGGCCGTAGCCCTCGCGGAGCGGGAGCCCGAGGCCGGCGAAGAGCTTCTGCGTCTCGTGAGGCAGCGCCGCGCCGCCCGAGATGAGGTGGCGGACGTTGCCGCCGAGGGCCTCGTGAACGGGGCCGAAGAAGATGCGCCCCACGTCGACGCCGAGGCGACGGCCGAGCGTGCGGTTCAGATCGCTCGTCCAGTGGAAGATCGTCTCCGCGACGGGGCCCCGTTCCTTCACCTGGGCGAGGATCCGCCGCTCGAGCAGCTGCCAGAGCGCAGGCACGCCGACCATGGCCGTGACCTTGCCGAGCTTCATCCCCTTGAGGAGCCGGTCGCCGTTCAGCTCGTCGAGGTACGCCACGCGCGCGCCGCCCGAGAAGGGCAAGAGCAGGCCGCAGGTGAACTCGAAGGTGTGGTGCAGGGGCAGCACGCTGAGCACGCGGTCACGCTTGCCGAGCGGAAAGAGCGGGCCGAGGGACGCGACGAGGGAGGTGAAGTTGTAGTGCGTCAGCATCACGCCCTTGGGCGTCCCGGTCGTGCCGCTCGTGAAGAGGATGCTCGCGACATCGTCCGGGTGGACCGTGACCGTGGGGGGGACGAGCGCGGCCCCCGACGGGGGCTCGGCGGCCGTCTCGTGCAGGTCGAGGCAACGGACGACGGGCGCGAGGCTCTCGGCCGTCGCGACGTCCGCGATGGCGATCCTGGCTTCGCTCTGCGTCGCCACGTTGACGAGCGCGTCCTTCGCGAGCGTCGGGTCGAGCGGAACGGCGATGCCTCCCGCGCGAACGATGCCGAAGTAGGCGATGGCCCAGTCCGGGTGGTTGGCAGCCGCGAGGATCACGCGGTCGCCCTTCTTGACGCCGACAGCGGCGAGGCGCGCGGCCGCCGCGTTCGAGCGCGCCTGGACGTCCTTGAAGGTGATGCGCGTGAAGCCGTCGGCCTCGAAGCGCTGGAGCGCGATGGCGAGGTCGTGGCGATCGGCCATGTCGTCCACGAGGGAGACGAGCGTGGCGTGGGCGCGGAGGGGCTTGAGCTCTCTCTTGAGCTTCTTGTCCATCTCCGGGAAGACCCACTTCTCGAGCGCCGGCAGGTGGACCTTGTGCATCCAGTCCGCCCAGTCGATCTGCTCGGGCGCCCAGCGGAGCCTCGCGCGGTCGCCCGCGCTGAGGCGCGCGTACGCCGAGCGGACGTTGGCGCACGAGAACGGCCCGTTCGTGTCCGACGTGAACGGCTCGAAGAGCTTGAGCACGTTGGCGATCTTGTCCTCGCGCGCGCCCATCGACTCGAGCGAGCTCGCGAGGGGGCGGAGGAACGGCGCGCGCTTCATCACCCCCGCCAGGGCGCGGCTCGCGTTCGCGAACGCGGGCGTACCGATGGCGTCGAACTGCTTGGGCGAGACGAACACCGGCTCGACGTGGGCCTGGAGGAGGTTCAGGACCGGGTTGCCCTTGCCCTTCTTCTGGTAGTGCTTCCTCTTGTAGAGGCCGACGAGCTCGCCGAAGCGAGCCGCCGTCGCCGGGTTCACGTCCGAGGCGCCGAACTGGTAGACGGGCTTGGCCGTCCCCTCGAGGAGCTCGGCCAGGGCGAGGATCATCCCTGCCGTGACCATGTCCGTCGGGATGAAGTCGAGCGGCACGTGGCGCGCCGGGATCTGCACGAGCCCCTGCATCATCAGGTACATGAGCGGCGCGCTCGTGTTGATGCCCTCGTTCCAGCCCACCATCGGGAACACGTCCGTCGACTCGCAGCAGGCGGGTCGCGCGATGGTGAACGCGAGGCCGCTCTTCGCGATGACCTGCTCGCCGATGCTCTTCGTGTACGTGTAGATGTTCGGCCAGCCCCAGTGGACGGCGCGGTCGAGGCCTGCCTCGATGAGCTTGTCGCTGACGAACTTGCGCTTCTCCTTCTTGAACTCCTGCTCGAAGGCGTCCCCGTGGACGGGCTCGTTCTTCTTGGCGAGGTTCTTCTTGGCGCGCTCCTCGAACTCGCTCTGGCGGAAGGCGTCGTCGGCGCGGCTCTTGGCCTGCGCGATGAGGTCTAGGCACTCGGCGATCTCGCGATCGGGGTCCCACAGCTCGCGCCCGAGCTCCTCGCAGCGCGGGAACGGAGACTCGTTCGGGTTGATCTCGTTGATGGGCCCGCGCCGCTTGCCGGCCACGTAGCAGGTGCTCGTGTGGTAGAGCGGCACGTCCCCGAGCGAGTGCGCGAGGGAGACGAGGTTCTGCGCGCCGAAGGCGTTGGCGTGGAGCGCCTCGTCGAGCGGCGGGTTGAAGTCGACGACGCCGGCCACGTTCACGAGGGCGTCGATGGTGCCGCGTAGCTCGTGGAGGAGCGGCTCGTGGATGCCGCAGCTCACCTTGCCGATGTCGCCGTCCACGGGGACGATCTTCTCGCGGAGGAAGGCGTCCAGGCCGTCCCCGTACTTCTCGCGCAGGGGCGCCATCGCCTCGGAGTGGACGATGGTCCCCCAGAAGCGCTCCTCGCTCGTCTGCGACTTGGAGCTCCGGCAGAGGAGGTAAATCTTCCCGATCTGCGGGAAGCGATCGAGCAGCATCAGCCAGAAGATCTTCCCGAGAAACCCGGTGCCGCCGATGAGGACGAAGCGCGCCCCGTCGAACAGCTCGTCGACCTCGAGCGGCTCGAGCCCAGGCGTCAGCGCGTGAACGCCGTTGCCGTCCACGCCGTTGCCGTTGACGCCGTTCTTGTGGTGGTCGTGCGTACTCATCGAGCCGGTCCCTTGCTGCCTTGCATACCCTTCACGCCGTCACGTCCGCCATGAAGAGCGGCGCGATGTGGAGCATCGTGATGTCGGGCGACGGCGGCGCGGTGTCCTGCGCCATCGCGAGGGCGTCGTGCATGTTCTTCGCCGTCTCCCAGCCGAGGAGCTTCGGGATGTACTCGTTGTCCGCCCCGACGACGATGACGCGGCCGCAGTGCTGGCGCCCGGCCTCGCCCCAGTACCACATGAAGAAGGGGTGCGCGGGGTGGTAGGCGTGGCCCGTCCGGTACATCTGGATGTACGCGGGGTTCGACGCGAACTTCTTCTCGTAGCGCTTGTGGAGCTCGTGCGCGTCCCGCGTCTCGGGCAGCAGGTTGTGCACGAACTCGACGTAGGAGGCGTGGTGCTCCTTGTCGAACTGGTCGGTGCACGGGTGCGTCACGATCATCGTGCCGCCCTTCTTCACGAGCGGCGCGTTCTTGTAGAGGTTGAACAGGTAGCCGTTCACCATCACCTGCACGAGCAGGGGGTTGAGGAACGAGCCGACGTTGTACGGGCTGATGTACGGCACGCCCGTGACGAGGATATCGGCCTGCCCCTTCACCGGCACGAGGTACTGCTCGTAGCCGCGCGCGAGCGTCTTCTTGTGGACGGCCTCCGTCTCGCCGGCCCACACGCCCGTGACGCCGTACGGCGAGGGCACGCGGTTGAAGATCGCCTGGCGCGCCGCCTGCGGGACGCGGTCGAGCGTGAAGCGCAGGGCCTTGAGCGCGGCGGTCTCGCCGCCCGACAGCTCGTCCTCGTTCTTCGAGAGAAACTCGAGGGGCCGATCGAACATCCGGTTGTTCACCGTCGTCTCGATCGTGAACACGTTCAGGTGCTTGTTGGTGAGCCGCCCCATGCGCTCGACGCTCGTGTTGAGCGCGCTCTTGCTGGGGTCCATGTAGCTCCAGCAGTTCTCCATCGTCTTCGGGTTGTGGTGCGCCTGGAGGCTCTTGTAGCCGCAGAGGCCGACCGCGACCGACTTGTGCCCGCCGTCCATGGGGACGAAGTTCAGGTTCACGTAGATGACGAGGTCCGACTCGACCGCCTTGCGATTGAGCTCGACGATCTCCCCCTCCTCCGTCGTCCCGACGAGCTTCATGCCCTTCGGGTCCTCCGCGTCGTGGTTGTAGAGGCGCTTGGGCCAGTACGCGTTGAAGATCTTGTCGCCGACGATGTGCCGCACCTCGTCGCCCGTCATGCGGCGGTGCACGCTCGTCGCGATGATCATCTCGACGTCCTCGACCCCGTGGTCGGCCAGCGTCTGGAGGACGACCGTGAGCACCCTCTCCCGGACGTCCGGGCGGCGCATGGGGGGCAAGGGCAGCGAGATGTCGTCGATCGCGATGACGACCTTCATCCCCGGGCGGAGCTTGGCGTGCAGGGGCTCGGAGCTCTCGGGGTGGTTCAGGGCGTAGCGGATGGCCGCGTCGACGTCCTTCAGCGGCTCGAGCGGCGGCCTCGGGTAGAGGACGCGGGTGCCCGGCGGCATATCCACTTCGATGAGACGGTCTCCGCTGAAGATGGTGCGCGGAGCGCTCTTGCGGTCGAGGGTGACGACGAGGGGGTGAGTCATGGATTGCTACGGGCTCCGGGCAAACAACTGCGGAGAGAGAAACGGAAACGGCCGCTACTTGAGCAGGCCGGCGAAGCTGGGCGGCTTCCAGCTCTCCAGCCGCGGCTTCTTCAGCGTGAACACCGGCCAGCTATACACGTGCGCGAGCCGGGCGAGGCGCCCGTCGGGGTTCACGGCGGCGGGGTGGCCTACGACCGAGAGCATGGGGACGTCGGAGTAGCTGTCGGAGTAGGCGAAGCAGTCGTCCAGGTTGTGGCCGTGCTCGCGGGCGTGATCGCGCACGAGGCGCGCCTTCTCCGGGCCGGCGACGACGGGGCGAAGGAGGCGGCCCGTCGCGAAATTGTCCTTGATCTCCAGCCGGTTGGCGATGATGTGCGTGGCGCCCAGGTGGTCGGCGAGGCGCTTCATCAGGAAGTCGAGCGCGCCCGAGATGAGCACCACGTCCCCCTGCTCGCGGCACCGGGCGACGAGCTCCTTGGCGCCCGGGTAGAGCGCGCGGCGGAGGACGTTGTCGAACACCTCGTCCGCCAGGAGAAGCAGCCGATCCTCGCTGATCCCCTCGTAGGACGAGAAGAGCAGCTCGTTGAACTCGCGCCTGTCCCTGAGCTCCGCCAGCGCCATCCGCGGGGCGTTCCAGAGGGCGCGGCCGATCTTCTGGGCGCTCTGGACGGGAGTTTGCTGGTTGAGGAGGTAGAAGAGCGTGGGGTGGACGAGGTTCGTGGAGACGAGGGTCCCGTCGACGTCGAAATAGCTGGCAGGCACGGCGGACGGTCTTTCATCCGAGCTGAGCCTGTTGTCAACGTGGGGATGGAGTTTATCTGTGCCGTAGGTGGTGGATTCCGTGGGGAGTGGAACTGACACGGGTGTCAGTGGTGCCGCCCCCGTGCCCGTGCCCGATCAGGGGCGCCCTGCCCTTCCAGAAGAAGCCGGGCACGGGCACGGGCACGGGCACGGGCACGGGTGTCAGCGGGAGCGGTCACGAGGGCAACGTCCGCAAGACCGTGGCCGAAGCGACAGGTCACGAGGGCAACGTCCGCAAGACCAAGGGCAACACACAGAGGTCGTCACGCCAGCGTCCGCAAGACCAAGGGCAACACCCAGAGGTCGTCACGCCAGCGTCCGCAAGACCAAGGCCAACACACAGAGGTCGTCACGCCAGCGTCCGCAAGACCAAGGGCAACGCCCGAGGTCGTCACGCCAACGTCCGGAAGACCGAGGGCAACGCCCGAGGTCGTCACGCCAACGTCCGGAAGAGCGACGAACGTTGCGCCCGGTAGCAAGGGCTGCGTCGTGAGGACCGCGGACGAGGCCCCCGGTACCGAGGCCAGCGTCCGGAAGACCGAGAGCGCGACGGCAGGCTTCAAGGGCTGCGCGGTAAGCCCGATGGTCTGAGCGTCAGGTAGTCGGCCAGCGGCGTGAGCGACGGAGGACGAGGCACCAGGTCGTAGGGCCTGTCGCGGGACGGGTCGAAGGCCGTCCCGGCCACCCGCTTCCTGGTCATCCATGCGAGATCACGCGCCGCGTTCGGTGGCCCAGCCACTGCAACCCCACGGGAGATGAGCCATACTCAGGGCGTGCCCGATCTCGCCGCACACGCCCCCTACACCTGGGAAGACTTCGTCGCGCTCGGCGAGGACGACCCGCGGGAGCTCATCGACGGCGAGCTCGTGGAGATCGAAGTGCCGACGTGGAAGCACGAGCGCGTCGTCGCCAGGCTCTGCCAGGCGCTCGGTGCCTGGTCAGACGCTGCGGGCGGCGGCGAGGTCGTGGGGTCGGGGTACAAGGTCCGCGTCTCCGACCGTCGCGGAGTCATGCCCGACGTCCAGTTCTACCGGCGCGGCAACACTGCCGCGCAGGACCAGGACGCTGGGCTCGTTCGAGGCCGGCCGGATCTCGTGGTGGAGATCGTCTCGCCGTCGAGCCGGCGGTTCGATCGCGTGACCAAGCTCCGGTGGTACGCCGCGATGGAGGTCCCCGAGTACTGGCTCATCGATGCGGAAGCGCAGACGCTGGAGCGGCTCGTTCTTCGCGAGGGTGTGTACGTGATCGAGGAGTCGCTCGCGGAGAACGAGACGTTCCGGCCGGCAACGTTCGACGGGCTTGCCGTGAACCTCGGGCGGCTATGGGGGGACGGCTAACGCGGAGCGGCCGCGCTCGCCCTACCCCTCACCGGCGCGCCGCCGACCGCCGGAACACGAGGTTCTCGCTGCCCTTGTACGTGACACGCCCGCTCGAGACGTAACCGCACTTGAGGGCGACGGCGATCGAAGCCGCGTTGGCCGGCGCGATCATGCACACGGTGTGTCCCGCCGGATCGAGGTGCGCGTCGCCCCACGCGTGCGCGGCGCGCACCGCTTCCGTCGCGAACCCCTGGCCGTGCGCCCACTCGTCCAGCACCCAGCCCGCCTCCGGCGCGTCACCGAAGGAGGGCGTCATCTCGCGCCGGAAGTCGGCGAACCCCACGTCGCCGACGAAGCGGCCCGTGCTCCGCTCCTCGACGGCCCAGTAGCCATACCCCAGCACGGGCCAGAGCCCCGCGTACCGCAAGAGGCGCGCCCACGTCTCCTCCTCGGTCGAAGCCCTTCCGAGGACGTGCCGCATGACCCGCGGATTGGCCCACGTCGCGACGAGCGCGGGGAGATCCTCGCGCCGGTACGCGCGGAGGAGGAGGCGATCCGTTTCGAGGGTGGGTGCGGCGTCGAACATCGGAGGGGGACGCTAGGCCTCCGTGCCGTTCGGCGTCACGAGGTACTTCTCGCCGGTCGCGCGCTTGCCGTACGAGGCGATCGCGCCGGGGGACAGCATGTCGACGAGCGTGCCCTTCTTCGAATAGGCGCTCGCGAACGTCGTCTGGAGCTCGCGCGCCACGCGCTCGCGAAGAGCCTGGGCCGCCTGCCGACCGATCTTCTGGAGGAAGTGAGTCATGAGCCACCCGCCCAGACCCCACGCCATGCCGTAGTTGCGCTGAAGGACCGTGGGGCTCGTGTCGAGGCCGCCGTAAAGGTAGACCTGCTTGTGCACGCTCGAGCCGTAGCGGTTGTACTCCGTGGCGGTGCGGTTGATGGCGGCCTCCATGCAGCCGAGGATCTGTCCCGCCAGCGTTCCTCCGCCCGTCGCGTCGAAGGCCAGGGTGGCGCCCGTGGCGGCGAGGGCATCGGTGAGGTCAGCCTCGAAGGTGGGGGCGCTGCTGTTGCACACGTGAGCCGCGCCGAGCGCGCGCAGCGTCGCGACCTGCTCCTCCTTGCGGACGATGTTCACGAGAGGGATGCCGTCCTTCGCGCAGAGCCGGTGCAGCATCTGCCCGAGGTTCGACGCCGCGGCCGTGTGCACGAGCGCCTTGTGGTGCTCGAGCCGCAAGGTATGGGCCATGCCGAGCGCCGTCAGCGGGTTGATGAAGCTCGAGGCCCCTTCGGCCGCGGTGGTTCCTTCCGGCAACGGCAGGCACGCCTCGGCGCGGAGCGTCCGGAGCTGCGCGTACATGCCCCCGCCCTGGACGGCCACGGTGCGCCCGAGCAGCGCCTGTGCGCTCGCCGACGAGCCAGCTTCCACGACGCGGCCCGCGCCTTCGTTGCCGACCGGGAGCGCCTTGTCGAGGCGCCCTGCGAGCGCCTTCAGGGCCTGCGCGGGGATCGTCGCCGTCACCACGGTGCCGTCTCCCGTGCCGGTTACCTTTGCGGTGGTCATGTCCGCGAACGCGAAGAGGAGACCGAGATCCGACGGGTTGATCGGGGCCGCAAGGACCTGCACGACCACCTCGTCGGGGCCCGGCTCCGGGGTCGCGACGTTCACGAGAGACAGCTCGAGCGTGCCGGACGATTTGACGAGCGATCGAAGCTGCAAGCCGTGGGCGTGGGCGGTGTTCATGACCCGTGTCCCTACTACAAAGGACGCTCTCCGCCCGCGCGATGCGACGGGGCCTGACCTCAGCCGATCCGGTGAAGCAGGGCCTGCGCAGCCACGTACGCCCCCCAGCACGGCGCGACGAAGAACAGAAACACGCGCAGGCACCCGAGGGGGAGCGCGGTCGCGAGGACGTCCGCGAAGGAGCCCGAGAGCGCGCGCGCGATCGGGTCGTGCGCGGCGAGGTGGCCCGCGAGCAGGCGCATGGCGACGTACGCCGCGAGCGTGACGACCGCGAAGCGCACGAGGCGGCGGCGCTGCGCGCTCAAGGGGCCCTCGCGGTCAGCATCGCGAAGAGGAGCGCGTTTCCGAGGACGCCCCCCGTGGCGAAGACGGTCCGGCCATCGGTGTGCACGGGTATCCCGAGGAGGCTCGTCGATCGGTACAGCTCCGTGAAGCCAGCGCGATCGCGGTTCATGCGCGCCGCCCCGAGGCCGAAGCCGGCCGCGCCGACCGACATGCCCGCGATCATCGGCCCGCCGTCCAGGTCCCCTGCCCCGTCGACGCCGCTCGGGTACTCGCGCACGCCGCCGAAGCCGAGGACCGAGCGCCGCCCTCGCGAGAGGCCTTCGTAGAGCCGCGCGGACAGCTCGGGGGCAGCGAAGCCGAGGAAGTACGACGCCACGGCCGTCCCGGAGCCGCGCGGTGAGTCGACCGGCTTGCACGAGCCGGACGCGGTCCGCTGCACGAGGAGGCCGGAGGGCTCGTCGACGGCGCAGGCAGCGAAGCGCTTGGCCCAGCGCGCGAGCATGGCGCCGTGGTCCTTGCCCGTCGCCCTGTCGTAGAGGCCGATCGAGCCCGCGACGGCCGCCACGTCGGGCGGCCAGGTCTCGCCCGGGTAGGTCTCGATGAGGCCGCGCGGCGACGCCTCGAGGCGGCTCGCGAGGTCCGCGGTCAGCCGATCGTGGAGGCCCTTGAGCGGCGTGTCGGGGTCGAACATGCGGAGCATCCCGAGCCCGAGGTTCACGTACCCGAGGTACGCGTGCCCTTCCCCTGGCCCCATCCAGACGATCCCCGAGTGCCCGTAGACGCTCGCCGCGTACGTGAGCACCGTGGGGCTCGCGAGTCGCTTCCCCGCCTCGCGCATCGCGGGCAGGTACTCCGCGCGCTTCTCGGGGTGCGCGAGCAGGACCTGCCCGAGGCCGAGCAGCGTCATCTGGTAGATGGCGACCGCGGACTGGCCGTCGAAGCGCGGGGAGCCCGTCTTGTAATAGAGGAGCTCGGGGTGCTCGAGGACCGCGCGGCTCAAGGTCTGCGCGAGCGCGTCGTCGGCGGCCAGATCGCCGTCGTAGTACGACGACGCATCACCTCCGGCGATCCACCGCGGGACGACGAAGAGCGTGAGCACGACGAGCACCGCGAGCCCCACGCGGCGCGCGCGCGCGGACGGCGCTCCCGGCCGCGGGGCTGTCACCGCGGCAGGGTCTCGAGTGTCCACGCTCCCAGGATAGCCGACGCAGGCGCTTCACCACCCGCACGTCTGTCCCTTGTTCTGCTCCTCGAGCCACGCGCGCAGCGGCGCGAAGTACTCGAGGAGCGCGCCTGCGTCGGCCTTGCGGCCTGCGCCCACGGTCTCGAGGGCGTCGGGCCAGGGCTTGCTCGCGCCCAGCGCCAGCATCGCGCGGAGCTTCTCGCCCGCCGCGGGGTTGCCGTAGATGGAGCACGTGTCGAGCGATCCCGTGTACCCGGCGGCCTTGCAGAGCGCGCGGTGGAACTGAAACTGGTAGATGCGCGCGAGGAAGTAGCGGATGTACGGCGTGCTCGACGGCACGTGAAACTTCGCGCCCGGGTCGAAGTCGGCCTCGCTCCGCGGCACGGGCGCGGACACGCCCTGGTACTTCTCGCGGAGGGCCCACCAGGCGGCGTTGTAGTGATCCTTGGGCGTCTTGCCCGACAGGACGTCCCAGCGCCACTTGTCGATGAGCAGGCCGAACGGCAGGAAGGCCACCTTGCTCAGCGCCATCTTCATCTGCTGGTTGATGCGCGCCTTCTCGTTCTTGGGCACGGTGTCGAGGAGGCCGATGCCCTTCAGGTAGGCCGGCGTGACGCTGAGGGCGAGCGTGTCGCCGATTCCCTCGTGGAATCCGTCGTTCGCGCCCTGCTGGAAGAGGATGGGGAGCGTCGTGTAGCGCTGGAAGTAGAAGTCGTGGCCGAGCTCGTGGTGGATCGTGACGAGGTCCTCCTCGGTCGGCTCGATGCACATCTTGACGCGCAGATCGTTGCTCCACGTGACGTCCCACGCGGAGGCGTGGCACACGACGTCGCGCCCCGGCGGGCGCGTGAGCTGCGAGCGCTCCCAGAAGGTCTTCGGCAGGGGATCGAAGCCGAGCGACGTGAAGAAGCGCTCGCCCAGCTTGACCATCTTCTTCGCGTCGTAGCGCCCGGCCTCGAGCTTCCTCGTGACGTCGAGCGACGCCTCCTGCCGGTACGGGACGGTGAGGTCGCTGATGTTGTTCCACTCCTGCGCCCACATGTTGCCGAGCAGATCGGCCGGGATGGGGCCGTGGTCCGGGACGACGGCCTTGCCGTACTTCGCCTGGAGCCGCGATCGCACGAAGCAGTGGAGCTGCTCGTAGAGCGGCTTCACCTCGCTCCAGAGCCGCTCGATGTCCGCCTCGAAGTCGGCCGGGGGCATGTCGTAGCCGCCGCGCCAGAGCGCGCCCAGATCGTCGAAGCCCTCCTCCTTCGCGCCCTTGTTGCCGAGCTCCACGTAGCGCGCGAACTTGTCCTTCATGGGCGCGCCGACGGCGTGCCACGCCGCCCAGGCTTCCTTCAGCTCCTCGGGGCTCCTGCTCTTGGAGAGGACGTTCTCGAGCTCGCCCAGGTGCATGCACTCGCCCGGCTTCACGTGGGCGGCGAGCCTGGAGCCGGGCTTCGGGCAGTACTGCCCCTTGCCGTACGCGCTCGTCATCCAGCTCTCGATGCTCGCGAGCTCGGTCCGCTCGGCGTCGTTGTCGGGCGCGGGCACGGTCTGCGCGAACCGGAGGAGGAGGAACTTGCGCGCCAGGTCTGCCGGCAGCTGGGCCACGATCGGCTGGAAGCGCTGCGCCTTGTGCACGGCGTCCGCCACGAAGGCGGCGGTCGCCTCCTCCCCCTGGGCGCTGAGCGCCTCGGTGTCGTCCGTGATGTAGGTCTGGTTCACCCAGCCGGCCTCGTCCCGTGCGACCCAGAGTCGCCGGATCTCCTTCTCGACGCCTGCCATGAAGGCCGCTGCCTGCTCGGGCGTGGGCGGGGTTTCGGCGGTCACCGGTGCAGGCGGAGGAGTCGGCGACGGGGGCGCGGCGGCCTTCGGGCACGGGGCCTCGGCGGGCGACGCGCCGCAGGAGACCGCTGCCAGAACGGCGATCGCGGCGAAGGCGGGGACGAGCAGACCTGAACGGGAGAGCTTCTTCTTCAAGAGAGACCTCGCAGGGCCTTCTCTCTTACATCAGGCGGAACGAGGCAGCGTGTTCTTCCCGCGGAGGGCGGCCGCGAAGAGGTCGCCGTGTTTGCCGACCCGGTCGAGGACGGTGCGGATCGTGAGCATGGCCGGGTCCAGGCGCGTCGTGACCTCGCTCCAGAGGAGCGGCGTCGAGACGGGGGCGCCGTCCAGGGCGCGGATGGTGTAGGGCGACACGATCGTGCGGCCCTCGCCGTTCTGGAGGTAGTCGACGTACAGCTTGCCGCCCCGCTTGTCCTTCATCCGCTCGACGCTGGCGACGCCTGGCAGCACCTTCGCCACGGCGCGCGCGATCTGCTCGGCGAACCCGGTCGCTTCGTCGTGCGACGGCCCGTGAAGGATGGGAATGACGATGTGGATGCCGCGCTTGCCGCTCGTCTTCACCGCGCTCTCGAACTCGAGCGCGTCGAGCAGCGTGCGGACGGCGTTCGCGACCTCCACGAGGTGCGCCCACGGCCCGTCTCCCGGGTCCAGATCGATGACCACGTAGTCGGGCAAGGCGAGACCCTCGAGCACGGCGGCCGGCGTGGCCGCACCCCTCGGCGCGTGCGACGACCACTGGTGGAGCGTCAGCGCGGCGAGGTTCGCGAGCCACTGCAGCGTCTCGACGTTCTCGGCGACCATCCGCTTCAGGCTCTTGTGGTGCGAGCCGATCTCGAGGAGGCGCACGAAGGGCGGAACGGGCTCCGGGAGGTTGTGCTGAAACCACTCGTTGCCCTCGATCCCGTTGGGCCACCGCTGCATGTTGAGCGGCCTACCCGCGAGGTGCGGCAGCATGACCGGCGCGATGGCCGTGTAGTAGTCGAGGACGTCGCGCTTGGTGTAGCCGTCCCTGGGAAAGAGGATCTTGTCGGGGTTCGTGAGCTTGGGCGCCTGCGACGGCCTTGGCCGAGAGGCGGGCGGGAGCGAGGGGGGCGGCAAGGAAGTGCCTTCGGACGCGCCGTCGTGCTCGTCCACGCCGCGGATGACCTCGCGCACGCAGTCCATCGGCGCCTTGTCCTCGCGGAGGGCGACGAAGCTCGGCTCGCGCGGCGAGCCGTCGCGGGTCCACTTGGCGAACTGGATCTCGCAGACCTGGCTCACGCGGGTCCATACCGCGTCCTTGAGGCGCGGCGTGCCGAGGACCTGGGGCTCCGGGACGACTTCCCGGTCGAGCATCACGGCGAGCGCCTTGCGCGCCTTCATGTCGAACCCCGTCCCGACGCGGCCCGCGTAGTGGAGCTTTCCGTCCGGCCGGGCCAGGGCCAGGATGAGGGCGCCCGCGACGTGCTTCGTGCCGGCGAGCGGCGTGTACCCGCAGATGGCCATCTCCTGGCGACGCACGAACTTGAGCTTGATCCAGTAGCCCGAGTCGCCCGACACGTACGGCGAGCCCTTTCGCTTGGCGACGAGCCCCTCGAGCCCGCCGTCCTTGGCGGCCTTCGTGAGGACCTCCAGCGACCCCGCCGTCGCGCGCGAGAAGGAGATGGGCAACGGCTGGTCCTTCACGAGGGCCTCCAGGAGCTCCCGCCGCTCCTCGATGGGCTGCTGGCGGAGGTCGCGACCGTCGAGCCACACGAGGTCGAACACGACGAGCACGATGTCGCCGTCGACCTTCTCGCCCGCGAGCCACGCCTGGAGCTTCTGGAACGAGGGGCGCCCCGCCCTGTCGATGATGCACGCCTCGCCGTCGAGGACCGCCTCGCGCACCGGGAGCTTCAGGATGGCGTCGGCCAGGGGCCGGAAGCGCTCGGTCCAGTCGTTGCCCTTGCGCGTGACGAGGCGCACGCTCCCGCCGGCGCGCCCGGCGAGGATGCGGTAGCCGTCGTACTTGATCTCGTAGAGGTAGTGCGACGCGTCCCCGATCTGCGCCGTCGCGGTCGCCCGCATCGGCTCGCCCACGGCGGCGAGCAGCGCCTGAGCGCTCTTGCCGCTGCTCGAGGCCGTGACACGCAGCGGCCCGCGGGTCGCGCTCTTGCCGCTCACGACCGACTCGGGGCGCGTGGCCACGATGTCGAGCGCGGGGTCGGCGAACCGGTCCTTGGCCTTGAACATGAGCCAGGAGCCGGCCGCGTAGTCGCTCCCGACGAGCGAGCCGTGGGCCTTGGTCTTGGTCTTCACGAAGTGCCACTCGCCCACGAGCTTCTCGCCCTCGAAGCGGAGCTTGATCTCTCCCTTGTCGCGCATCTCCTCCTCTCGCCCCGGCGGCACGGTCTCGTAGGTGCCGCGGTCCCAGAGGAGCACGTCCCCGGCCCCGTACTGCCCGTCCGGGATGCGGCCCTCGAACGTGTTGTAGGCCATCGGGTGATCCTCGGTCTCGATGGCAAGGCGCTTGACCTTCGGGTCGTAGCTCGGGCCCTTCGGGACCGCCCAGCTCATCATGGCCCCGCCTATCTCGATCCGGACGTCGTAGTGCTTGCGCGTGGCGTCGTGCTTCTGGACGACGAACGCGAGGGACGTGGCCTCGCCGCGGACGACCGGGAGCGGCGCCGGCTCGGGGGAGGCGTCGAAGTCGCGCTTGGCGCGGTAGGTCGCGAGACGGTCGCGCCCCGGAGGGCCCGACGGGCTCACTTGCCGAGCTTCTTCTTGAGCGCCAAGAGCTCCGCGTCGATCTCCTTCTCGTCCGCCTCGGCCTTCGCGGCACGGCCGGCGCGCAGGTCCGCGCTCTCGCGCTCACGCTGGAGATCCCGCTTCTTCGCCGCCTCCGCAGCGTTCACCCGGACGAACGGGTCCTCGGGCTCGCTCCGGGCGGGCTTCTCGTCCTTCGCCTCTCCCGCCTCGCCCTGCCCTCCCCTGGCCTCGCCGAAGAGGGCGTCCTCGATGGCCTTTCCCGTCGCGTCGAGGGCCCCGAGGGCGGCCTTGGCGCCCTGCTCGAGCGCGGTCTTCGCGGCCTTCTTCGCCGCTTCGCGCGCGAGCTCGTCCTTCTTTTCCTTGGCCTTGTCCACGAGCGACTTGAAGACACCCATGGAGCAAGCGTAGCGCGCGGGCGCCCCCAACATCGAGCGCGTCGTGTACGTTGGTCCGATGCAGCCCTACGGCAACCCCCAGCAGCAGTACCAGCAGCAGCAACCGAAGAAGGGCATGAGCACCCTCGCCATCGTGCTCATCGTCCTCGGTGTCCTCGCCGTGCTCGGCATGGGCACGTGCGGCCTGGGCGCGCTCTTCCTGGCACACGAGGCCAAGGGGGTCGTCGAACAGATGACGGAGGGCGGAGCCCTCATCCTGAGCTCGCCGCCGGAAGTGACCGCGGCGCTCGCGGGCGCGAAGAAGGATTACGTCGGCTCGTGGGTCAGCGCGAAGGGCAGCACCCTCGACATCCGCGAGGACGGGAGTCTCAGCCTCGTCAAGAAGGAGCACGGCCAGAACGAGACCATGAACTTTCCGATCGCCGCCTTCTCGGGCAACAACATCGAGATCAAGGCCTTCGTCGTGGTCACGATGAACGTCACGAGCCCGCCCCACACCGTGGGGGACCACATGGAAATGACGCTGGACGGCATCACGTTCAAGCGAGACGCCGCAGCCCCGACCCCTGGCGAGCCTCCCGTCCCGGTGCCCACCACGACCGCTGTCCCGAAGGCCAAGTGAGGCCGGGTACGCCCTAGCACTACTGCTGGGGAAGCTTTCGCCGGTCCCTCCGTACCAAGAGACGCGCCTCCTCCTTCGCCTGTCCGCGGCACCGCCGCAGGGCGGCCCTGGAGGCTTGGCGCCATCCACGGAGGCTCGCATGTTCGGCGTTCTATTTCTCGTCCTCGGGGCCGTCGCCCTCAGCATCGGAATCGTCTTCTTCCTCAAGATGAAGCGCATCGCGGGGGCCCCCTTCAAGGGCACGGGGGAAATCGCCCAGAACCCGGGAGTCGCCGACGCGAAGGGCATGATCTCGACCGAGGGGGAGATCGTCGCCGGCCAGGCGGTCGCCGCCCCGTGCTCCGGTCAGCCGTGCCTCTACTACGAGGTCACCATCGAGCGCGAGTGGGAGAAGCTCGTCAAGACCCAGGAAGGCACCAAGACGCAGAGCGGGTCCACGCGCGTGACGACCAACAAGGGCGGCGCCGTGTTCCAGCTGAACGACGGGACCGGCGTGGTGCACGTCGACGCGCGTGAGAGCGTCGACGCGGACCTCACCAAGGCCCACGACGAGCGCATCGCCATCGGGATGATGCTGCCGGGTGAGCTCGTGTTCGGGCACATGCGCATGCAGACGCCGGTGAACCTCGGTCCGGAGCGGACGACGGGCTTCAAGGTCGTCGAGAAGATCCTCCCCGCGCAGGGCAAGCTCTACGCGTGCGGCAAGCTGGCGAACGGCGCGATCTCCAAGCCGGGCTGGAGCAGCCTCATCCTGTCGCACAAGGGCCGCACCGCGCTCCTCGGCTCGAGCAAGACCCGCGCGATGGTCGGCCTCATCGCCGGCGCGGTCTTCATGGTGAGCGCCGTCCCCGCCTTCATCTTTGGCCCGAAGGCGAGCGCCGACACGGGCGGCTGCCCGACCGCCCTCTCCGACGCGCAGTCGAAGTGCGAGGACCGGATCTACTCGGCCGACGGCAAGGACTACGCGTGGACGGTGACGAAGCCGGGCCTCTACACGATCCGCATCGTCCAGCCCCCGGTCGCCAACCCGATCGACAGCACCATCACGGTGAAGGACAGCGCGGGAGCGCAGGTCGGCTACAACGACGGCGGTAAGCCGGGCGCCGACGCGGTGGTCTCGCAGGTGTTCGCAGCCGGGACGTACAGCATCAACGTGCGGGACTTCTCCCACGAGGAGGTCCAGGGCGGATTCAGCTACAGCCTGCTCGTCTCGTTCGACGGCGCGCAGGCGCCCGCGCTTCCGGCGGCCTCCGCGGACGTGGCTCCCGCGGCGAGCGCTGCCGGGGCGACGACGTTGACCTCCGCCACGGTTCACGCGCCGGCCAAGGTCGCGGCCGCAAAGCCGGCGAAGCCCGCCACGGGCAAGCCCGCCAAGAAGTAAGTAAGCACCGCGCGAGTCACCTCGCACGAAGGGCGTCGGCATGGCCGGCGCCCTTTCGCTTTTTGTGCGAGCGCGCGACGCCTACCAGCCCATCTGCGGATGGATCTTCTCGAGCGCGACGGGTGACGCCTGGCGGAGGTGGCCGAGGAGGTACACGCCCCCCATCACCGTCACCCACGGGCGGAAGTGCTGGAACGTCGTGTACCACTGGAGGAGCTTGGGCCGGCTGATGGTGGGACGGAGGCCGCTCGCCGCCGCATGGTCGTGGGCGTGCTGGAAGGCGTCCGCGATCTTCTGCTGGACGATGGATGGGTGGGCGCGCTCGCGGGCGATCTTCGCAGCCGCCTTGCCGAGCCGGGCGCGCGCCTGCGGGTCGCGGAGGAGCTCGAGGACCGCCCGGCCGAACGCTGCGTCCGCCTCGGCCTCGCCGCTGTTGGGGCCGCTCCTCTTGCCCGGCGCGAAGAGCACGCCGTTCACGCCGTCCTGCACCTGCGAGCTGACGCCCATGCCGTCGGCGAAGGCGACCGTCGGCGTCCCGCACCACAGGGCCTCGCCGAGCACGTTGCCGTACGTCTCGCTGAGCGACGCGTGCACGAACACGTCCGCGTAGGCGTAGTAGTCGGCCATCTTCGTCCACGGCACCTCGCCGGGGAAGAACACGCGGTTCTCGACGCCGCTCTCGCGCGCCACGCGCCGGTACATCTCCGTGTCCGGGCCAGCGCCCAGGAGCGTCAGCGTCGCGTCGCGATCGACACGGGCGATCTGCTTCGCGAAGATCCGGATGACGCGGTCCTGCGCCTTCTCGCGCGTGTGGCGTCCCGCGCAGAGCAGGCGCGCCCCGGGCTCCGCGCCGCCCTCGAGCAGGTGGGCGTAGGGATCGGGGCCGAGCGGCTTGTCGAAGATCTCGGGCTGCACCGTGCGCGGGATGACGTGGATCGGAGCGGTGACGCCGCGCTCCCGCCAGTAGGTCCGGAGCCCTTCGCTCAGCACGACGAGGCCGTCGCTCTGGTTGTACATCCCGGCGAACAGGTTCTCGAACGGACGCTTGAGCGCCCCGAGGAGCCCCGCATGGACGAGCTCGTTCTTGGAGAGGCGCTCGGGGAGGAGGACGTCGTACGCCGCGACGAGGTGTGTCGTGTTGACGCACAAGAGCGGGATGCCCCGCATCTTGCGGAGCCAGATCCCGAACTCGAGCAAGAGGCTCGTCGTCTGCGCGAAGCAGATGTCGAAGTTCCACTTCGCGGAGTCGTAGACCCACGACGCCGTCGGCAGAGGCAGATGCAGGCCCGGATACATCTTCAAGGGGACGCTGGGCAGACAGACCGTACCTGGTGCTAGATCTTCCGGCCTGGCATCCGGATCCTCGGGACCGACGACTGTGACTTCGTGACCACACCGACGCAATTCTTGGTACAGAAACCGCGTCTGGAACGCGGCGCCGTTGGCGTAGGGGATTCGCACGAAATCGCTGAGGATCGCGACCCGAAGCGGCCGGCCGAGCCGAGCGGCAAGGGCGGCGAAGGGCGGCATGTCGGCCGGGAGCTGGGCCGGTGCGACGCCGGCATTCGCGGGAGATGCTGTCGACTCGAACGGGGCCGGCCCCTTGCGATGGGCGGCCTTCTCCTGGCCCTGGGAGGTCTCGGCTAGCTCATGAAGGTCCTGAACATCACCGAGTTCTACTCGGAGCGGGGAGGCGGAGTTCGAAGCCATCTCACGCATAAAGGTCACGTTTCATGCCAGCTCGGGCACGAGCTCGTCGTGGTCGCACCAGGGCCGGAGGACAGTGAAGAGACCTTGACGTGGCGTTCTCCGGCAGCAGGACCGTGGGAGACGAAGCCCGCGAGGGTGATCCGGATCGCTGGCCCATCACTTCCTTACGATCCGACGTACCACCTGCTGTGGCGCGTCGACAAGGTGCGTGCGCTCATCGGGCGGGAGAGACCGGACGTGCTCGAGATCGACTCGCCCTACGTCGCCGCCGCGAGCGCCCTCTCGGTCCCCCGCGCGCACTTCGGTGTACGAACCTTCGTGTGGCACGCGGACTTCATCGACACGTACGTTCGTCGGGCGCTCGAGCCTCGACTCGGACGGGCCACGGGCGTTGCGGTCGAGCCGCTCTGGGCGATGGTGAGGACCATCGCACGCGGCTGCGACGCCACGTTCGTCGCAGGGCGCTGGATGGCGTCGAAGCTCCGCGCGCACGGCCTGCCCCGGGTCACGTTCCTGCCCTTCGGCGTCGAGCGCTCGCGCTTCGCGCCCGATGCGCGCGATCCCGAGGTCAGGCGCTCCCTCCTCGGACCCGGCCGGGAAGAAGCAGCCCTCCTCGTCGGCGTCGGCCGCTTCGCGGTCGAGAAGCGCTGGGAGGTCGTCCTCGACGCCTTCGTGAAGCTCCGGCGCCAGCGGGACGCCGTGCTCGTGCTCTACGGTGACGGCCCCGAGCGCGCCGCGATGCAGG
>Ga0302283_1000191_pt1 | contig 45691 bp, 27 predicted proteins | sample III_Fen_E1_4_FD_198770 | JGI IMG/M metagenome (GOLD analysis project Ga0302283, IMG submission 198770) | Peat permafrost microbial communities from Stordalen Mire near Abisko, Sweden - III_Fen_E1_4 | ecosystem: Environmental > Terrestrial > Soil > Wetlands > Permafrost | place: Sweden: Abisko... | reverse complement strand
TCTTCTACTCCCACATCTTGCCTTTCGGCCTCTTCGGCCTCGGCGCGGCCGCGCTCTTTCCGTGGACCAGGCCGTCCCGGTGGCTGAAGTCCGCGGCCCCGGCCGTGCCGGCGATCCTGATGCTCGGCTGGTGGCTGCGCTACACGGAGGCCGGCAAGCTCGTCTTCGGCGCGGCGACCGAGAACGCCGCCGACCCTCACCGTTCCATGGACTCGGCGATCGTCGACGCCCCGAACTGGTTCGCCAACGTCCTCCGGGACACGAGCGACGAGCTCGGTATCGTCGCTCTCGCGGTCGTCGTCATCCTCGCGCTCGGCCTCTCGCTGGGAGACCGCGAGAGACCGACGGCCGCCCCCCGGGGCTACGTCCTCGTCCCGCTCGCGTGCCTCGCCCTCTACTTCCTGCTCCCCGAGGGGCATGGGTACATCTGGCTCATCGCGCAGAGGTTCCCGATCCTCTTCGCGATCACGGCCATCCCGCTCGTCCGCATGCCCCAGGGCGCCCGCGGGGTCTTCGTGACGGTCCTCGCGCTGGGAGTCGGCGGCTATTCGATCGCGAACACGTGCAAGCACTTCATCCGCTTCGAGCAGATGGAGGTGGGGGACATCGACGCGGCCATCGACCACATGGACGCGAACCGCAAGGTGTGCGCGCTCATCTACGACAAGACGTCGAGCATCTTCAACAACCAGCCCTTCCTGCATTTCGGCTCGTACTACCAGCTCCGCAAGGGCGGCACGGTCATGTTCACGTATGCCGGGTACGCGCACTGGCCCTTCGATTTCCAGCCGCACAAGTACCCGCCGCCCGGCGCCCCGGCACGCCTGCGCTGGGAGTGGACCCCCGAGGCGGTCCCCATCAGCGAGGTCTTTCCTTACTACGATTACGTGCTGACCCGCGGGATGGGCTTCCGGCCTCCCCGCGGGACGTTTCACGTCAAGTGGCACGGGGAGCGCTGGACGGTCTGGGAGAAGGACCAGCCCTCGTGACCTCGCCGTACACGGGCCAGCCCGCCGACGCGTTCATGGCCGCGCAGACGTCGGTGGGGCTCCTGCTCGCGGCCTTCCTCTGGTTCCGCAGCAAGGGGGCGTGGGCCACGGTGCTCGTTCTGCTCGCCGCCGTCGCCATCGCCATCGTCGCGCCGGTCTTCGGTGACTTCTGGACGGGCCTCGGCGGCGACCCCGACCCGCAGCAGATGCATCACCTCCTGAAGCTCTCCGCGGCCCTCGCCACGATCGCGATGGCGACGACGGGGCGGCCAGGGCTGGCGATCCTGGGCCTGCTCGGCCAAGGGGCGCTGTGGTTTGTCACCGATTACATCACCGGCTGCGACCTCGAGCTCTCGGCGACGCACGTGGCCTTCTACGGGCTCCTGGCGGGCGCGCTCCGCACCACCGGTCGCCCGCCCGTCTTCACCGGGCTCGCAGGCCTGGCCGCTCCGCCCGGCGCGGCCTGGGTCTCGGCGGCGCGGGACGACGCGTGGATGGACGACGTCGTGGCATTCTTCGTCGCCACGGTTGCCGCGGCCATCGTCAGCACCGTGGTGCTCCACAGGTGGACCAACAGCGGAGACGAATGGGCGGACACCTTCCAGGCTGCCCTCTTCGCGAAGCTTCGCGCCTACGGGGACGTCCCCCACTGCTCGGAGGCCTTCCGTAGCTTCTGGGTGTTTCAGTACATGGGCCGCTCGTTCGCCCAGTACCCACCCGGTTGGCCGGCGTTCATGGCTCCGTTCGTGGCGATCCGGGCCCCCTGGCTCGCCGGCCCCGCGTCGCTCGGGGTGCTCGCGGCGGGCGTCTCGCGGCTCACGCGGACCTTCGCGATGAGCACGCCGGCGGGAAGCCCACCCGTCGCGCCGGCGCACGCCAGAGCGGCTGGGCGCTTCGCGGCGATGGCCGTCACGCTCAGCGCGACGATGCTCATCAACGGAGCGTCCCGTTACCCGCACGTCTTCGTGGCCGCGATGTTCGCGTGGGCGGTCGTCGGGCTCTGCGCAATCGCGACGGGCAAGCGGCCCTCGGCGGGCCTGCTGAACGACCGACCGAAGCTGTGGGGGGCAGTGCTCGGCGCGTGCGCGGCCCTGCTCCTTGCGGCTCGTCCCGGGGACGGAGCGATGCTCGGCATCGGGCTCTTCGCCTACTTCGTCTACGCGCTCGCGCGCCGGAGGATGGCATGGCAGGCCATCGCGGCGGCCACGGCCGCCTTCCTCGCGGTCGCCGGCGCGAGCCTCCTCATCCTCCACGCACAGCTCGGCAAGTGGTTCACGACCGGCTACTCGCTCACCGCCGTCATCTACCCGTGGGTGAAGTCCGGCGTGAGCCTTCCGCGGCCCGATCAGTTCCGGTGGGGCATCCCGCTCGGGACGGGCGCGTACTGCTGGTGGCCGTGCTCTCCGGCCATCGGCCTGGCCGGCCTCGCCGCGCTGCGGGGACGGGCACGCCGCCTCGGGTTCATCTTCTTCTTCAGCTACGTCCCGTTCTTCGTGTTCTACACGGCCCTGGAGTTCGGGCGCGAGGGTGACCTCGGCTACGGCCCCCGCTTCCAGCTACCCGCGATCGTGCCGATGGCGGTCGGCACCGGCGTCATCCTCGCCCACCTCTGGAACGCGGGGCAGTCCCCGGTCCGCTCCGTGCTGGCTGGGCGCGGAACGTTCGCGCTCGCGTTCGGCGCCGTGATCCTGGGCGTGGTCCGGCTCGCCCCGCTCCTCTACCCCAATACTCGCGCCGACGTCCTGCTCCACAACCAGGTGCACGAGGCGGTCGCGCACGCCGATCTGCACGACGCCATCGTCCTGGCCGGAGGAGGGCTCATCAACACGGATGCGATGGATCTCACGGAGAACCTGCCGCTCGAGCTCTACCCGGAGCAGGAGGTCCTCATCGCCCAGGACAAGGGGCCGGACCTCGAGCGGTGCATCCGCCAGCAGTACCCGCACCGGAAGCTTTACCGCGCGCAGCAGGCGGGGAGCAGCGTCAAGATCGTCCCGGTGCATTGAGACCGACGAGGCTCACGTCTTCTTTCCGGCCTCCTTCGCGGCGCTGAACCGCCGCCGGAGGCGCTCGGCGTACCCCTCCTTGTTCTGCTGCTTCACGCGCGAGATCGCGAGCGCGCCGGGGGGCACGTCCACAGTGACCGTCGTCCCCGTCGCGACGTACGCGTTCTCGCCGATGGTGACGGGCGCGACGATCTGCGAGTCGCTGCCGATGAAGACGCCCGCCTCGATGGTGGTCGTGTGCTTCTGGAAGCCGTCGTAGTTGCAGAAGATCGTCCCCGCGCCGATGTTCGCCCCCGCGCCGATGACGCCGTCGCCAAGGTACGCGAGGTGGTTGGCCTTCGAGCCGCGAGCCATGCGCGTCTTCTTGGTCTCGACGAAGTTGCCGACGTGCGCCTCCTCGCCGATGTCGCTGTCGGGCCGGAGGTGCGAGAAGGGGCCGACCTGGGCACGCGGCCCGACGCGGGAGTCGGTGATCACCGAGTAGGGCTTGCAGGCGACGCCGTCCTCGACGCTCGCGTTCGTCAGCACGCACCCCACGTCGATGAGGGCGCCCTTTCCTACGCGGGTCTGCCCCCGCAGGATCGCTCCCTGCTCGATCACGGCATCCTCGCCCAGCACGACGGCATCCTCGATCCGTGCGCCGTCGCGCACCGTCACGCCGGACAGGCGCCAATGCCGCGTGATGCGCGCGTACATGACCCGCTCGGCGAGCGCGAGCTGCTCGCGATCGTTGACTCCCGCGAGCACGTCCGCCCGCGCCGGGCACCCCACGACCGGGTGAGCACTCCGCGCCCCCCGAGCCACGATGTCGGTGAGGTATAGCTCACCCTGGGCGTTGTTCGGCTCGAGCGCAGCCACGGCGGCGTGCAGGAACGCGAGGGGTGCGGCGTAGATGCCCGGGTTGATCTCGCGCGTCGCGCGCTCCGCGTCCGTCTTGAGGTCTCGATGCTCGCGGATCTCGGTCACCGCCCCGTTGGCGCCGCGCAGGACTCGGCCGTAGCCCGTCGGATCGTCGACGCTGCAGGTGGCCAGGGCGAGGCTCGTGTCGGCCCCGAGCGCATCCGTGACTGCAGTGAGGTCGGCCGCCGTGAGCAGAGGTACGTCTCCGTAGAAGATGATCGCGCGATCCATCGCCGCCGATACGGCCCCGAGGCCCGCGCGGGCCGCGTCCCCCGTGCCGCGCTGCTCCTCCTGGACCGCCGTCTTCACTCGGTCTCCAAAGGCCGCGGCCAGGTACGCCGCCACTTCGGCGCGCCCGTACCCGACGACGACGACCACCTCCGCGCACCCAGCTTCTAACGCAGCGCGTACTGGATAATGAACGAGCGGCCGGCCCGCGAGAGTGTGCAATACTTTGGGCTTCGCGCTCTTCATGCGCGTCCCTTGCCCTGCCGCGAGGATGATCGCGGCGGTCTTGTCGAGAGGAGAATGGTGGCTCTGGTTCGTCATCGACTGCTCCGTGTCCTTTGCGTTGCATCTCGCTCGACCGAGGCGAGGGGGGCGACTGGGGCCGGTGGGGCGAAGAGAGCATGCCCGCTGGGCGGGCGTCGATCCAGGGGGGCACACCCTGCGATCCGTGATTGCATCGGATTCGTATCACTCCCGCCCGCTCGCGGGCGGGCACACATCTGGCTACAGCCCTTCGAGCACGCTTCAGCTGGAGGTCCTCTTACATGCGCAGGTTTCGCCGAGTCGGACGGGGGCTAGGGGTTCAGGGCCTCGTGGTGTCGGCCATGGCGGTGACCGTGGCGGGCGGCGCGTGCGCGCCGACGCTGAACACCAACCGCGACGTACCCGCACGCGGGACGGTGGGCGAAGAGGTGTACGGGGTCTTCTGCGACCGCATCGGCGCGCAGTCGCTCCGGGAGGACCTCACGGGCGCGTCGTTCGAGGCCATCTGCCACCCTGCGGCGGACGGATCGTTTGCGACGACGGTCGACCAGTCCCTCCTGCCCCCGTTCGACCCGAACGCGGTGGACGCGAACGGCGCGCCCGTCTCCATCGCCCAGCAGATGGCGAACCGCGCGCACGACGTGGGGCGCATCGAGGCGCTCGCGCGAGACCGCCCGCAGCTCGTCTCCGCGCTCGACGCGACCTTCCCCGCCATCAGCGTCCCGGTGAAGGACGTCACGAACCCCGACCCGACCCAGTCGTGCAACCCGAGCCCCGCCGGGCAAGACAAGCTCTCCACCGAGCTCGCCGACATGCTCGGCCGCCTGCAGGCCCTCTACATCGACGGCACGATCCCGCAGTCGACCGAGTCGCTCGCGCGCGTCATGTCGGGATTTCAGCAGGCGACCGACGCTCGAGCTGCGTACACGCGCTTCGACGCGCGCGCCGGCTACCGGCCCATCGACGTGGCGCTCGGCGCCGCGCGTCCGGTCATCGCTTACCCCCAGCTCCGCAACCTCGCCAACGCGACGTTGACCCTCATCTCGAGCGACTCGCAGCCGTACGCGCCCAACCCCACCATCGGCGCGAACGGGCTGCCGGTCCCGGTGCCGGGTGCAGCGTACGCCCAGCTCTCGACCCTCCTCGCTGCCTCGTACCAGGAGATGCGGACGTACACCCCGGACAGCCCCGTGGCGCCGCTCGCTCCGGTCGTCGTCGACATGGTCGGCCGCAACGTGCTGTCGCGCCCGCGAACCGACCTCGAGTTCCTCCAGCAGCTCTTCTACGCGCAGAGCCCGAGCTTCGGCGGCGGCAACTCGAACTTCATCGTCCAGCGCGACCCCCGCGGCTACGCGTCGGTCGCCCTCACGAACGGCCAGGTCCCGGCGCCCTTCGTGGACGCGAACATGGATGGCCTGCCCGACATCGACGGCCAGGGGAACTTCGTCACCACCGGCGGGCTCCCCGCCCCCACGCCCTTCGTCACAGCGGTCCCCGACAGCGCCCCGCGCGACAGCTTCACGCGCGCGCTCGGCGGGCAAGGGGGCGCGCTCATCTACAACTACATCGACACGAGCCACACGTACGCCGCCTCGCTCGTGGCCGACGTGCAGCCGCTCCTGAACCCCGACCCGACGCAGAACCACGAGACGCTGATGAACGCGCTCGCCGGCGCGTACGTCCTCTTCGGCTCGCGCGACGGCAAGCCCTCTACCGTCAAGACGTACGCCCCCGACCCGTCGCTCGTCGCCCAGTGGCAGCTCACGCAGAGCGGCCCGCCCCCGCCCGGCCTCGGCACGGCGCCCGTGCAGCTCCAGTACAACGCGTTCCACGCGAGCGACGCCCCCATGCTCGACCTCGTGTACGCGTTCGGCCAGGTCCTCGGCGATCCCACGATCGACGACACCCTCCAGCTCACGAAGTCGCTCATCACGACGAACACGAGCTCGATCGCTCGCCTCACCGGCGACGCGCTCCAGATCAAGGCCATCGCGGACCAGCACCCCGAGGCGCACATCCCCGCGACCTCGACGTTCTGGGACGAGATGCTCGACGTGGCGGTGCAGATCGAGCAGGAGCCGGGGCTGCTCGAGGATGTCATCCGCGCGCTCGGCAAGGACGCGACGCCGACCCTCGGCCCCGCGCTCACGGCGTACGTCAGCTACAACGACCAGATCAGCTACGACCGCAGCAACCTCAACGGCCCGGCGTACAACCTCACGACGATGATGCCCGGCCCGATGCAGACGGCCGTGGACCGGACGATGCCGGACATCGGCGCCAACCGCAGCGCCTTCCAGCGCTTCCTCCAGACCATCCATGACACCAACGGCCTCACCGTCTGCAACAAGGACGGCGCGGTCGTCGACGCGGTGCTCGGGCCCATCGCGGTCACGATCCCCGTCGTGGGCACCTACAGCGAGTGCGAGGTGTTCATGATCGACAACGCGGCGAAGTTCTACCTCGACTCGATCCTCGGCCAGGGGACGCTCTGGATCCGCGACGACTTCATGCGCAACGGATTCCTCGGCATCGGCGCGGCGAGCGTGGGCCTCATGCAGGACTCGAGCGGCATCAACGGATTCTGGGACGACCCGGACAGCACCACGCTCCGGCCCACGCCGCAGTTCTTGGATCGCCAGATCTTCTTCGACCTGGCGAACGACAGCCCGAACCCCGGCGACCCGAACTACCTCACGAACAAGTTCTTGACCGACCTCGACGGCCTCGACGGCATCGGCTCGTCGGTCTGCCCCGAGCGGATCATCCCGGACCCGTGCGTGCCCGGCAACTCGAACGGCTGCACGCAGCAGGCGTACACGACGGACGACACGGGGATGTCCGTCCCCAACTTCGGCTCGGCGGCGCCCGACGGAAACGTCCACGGCCTCCGCACGTGCGCCATGAGCGACGCCCTCGCCGAGCGCAACCCGAACACCATCTTCACCTGGGAGGACTACGGCTTCTACGCGGCGATGAACCCCGTCCTCACGGCCTTCGCGAACCACAAGCGGGAGGACCTCTTCCTCAACCTCATGGAGACGCTCCACCGCCACTGGGCCGACGCCAACGGGTCCTCGGACGAGTGCCTGCTCTCGAGCGACCCGACGGCGCAGTACCAGATGTGCTCGCAGGACGGCCTCGTCACCTACGAGCCTCTGCTCGCCCAGGTCTTCGCCACCGACATCCTGCCCGCCCTGCACGATCTCGAGCAGGAGCTCGAGACCACGCAGGTGAACCACTGCGACGCCATCGACCCCCAGACCAACCAGTGCACGCAGGCTCACACGGTGGACGGCGTGTCCGCGCTCGCCAACGCTGCGCGGGCGCTGCTCGATCCCGGGCAGGCATCCGCCATCGGGCTCACGGACAGGAAGGGAGGGATGACGGCCCTCCGCAACGACGGCACGACCAACCCCCAGGTGACGCCCATCTACCTCGTGCTCGAGGCGCTCAACAACATCGACGAGGGTTTCGCGGCTTACGCCGCCGCGAACCCGATGTACGCCAACCGCCAGGCCCTGTGGCTGAGCGCGCGCTCGCAGCTCGTCGACCAGTTCTTGACCGTGAACGGGACGATGCAGGGCTCGTCCTTCAACGACGCCTCGATCCCCGCGGTCGCCCCTGTGCTCATCGACTCGCTCCGCGCGCAGATCTTCGCCAACTGCCACGCCACGTTCGAGACCCCGAACCCGTCTTGCACGTGGGCGCGGCAGACCCTCACCGAGAACGCCTCCAACGTCGTCGGCGGGCCGCTCTTCGCCGGGGCGATGGACCTGACCGAGGCGCTGCGTAGCAACACCGCCGCGCGCACCGGCAGCGAGCAGATCGCCACCTACCTCCTCAACGCGGCGTCCCAGAACGACGCGCTCGCCGCCGTGCTCGCCTCGTCGGATGACGTCATCCAGATCCTGACCGACGACACGAACATCGTGCCGTTCATCCACGTGCTCTCCAGCGCGGCGGCCGCGTCGGTGACGGACGCCAGCGGGAACATCGTGCAGAAGGGCGTCGCCGACGCGCAGATGTCTCTCCTCACGCGCATCACCGGCAAGGCATACGCGGCCGACGGCACGACCGAGCTCTGCTCGAAGGAGCTCGACCCGAACCAGGTCCTCGATATCGCGCTCCAGAACGTCGTCACGCCGGTGACCCAGGCCGATGGCACGCTCGGCGAGACGCCACTCGAGGTGATCCTCGATACGATAGCGGACGTGAACCGCGTGGCCCCCGATCAGACCATCCAGCTGAACCCCTCCGACTACGAGAGCATCGCGGACAACGTCGTCGACTTTCTGCTCGACAAGGAGAGCGGTCTCGAGCAGTTCTACCAAGTCGTGAGGCAGGGAACCCAGGCGGAATGAGGGGGCTTCGAAGAGGCTCGGCCCTCCGTGCGGGTACGTGGGCGCTCGGGGTCGCTGTCGTCGCGTCCTACGCCGCTCCGGCGCGCGCGGGCGGGCTCTATTTCTCCGACCGCGGGGTTCGCCCGCTCGGCCGCGGCGGCGCGTTCGTGGCAGGCGCCGATGACCTCGGGGCCATCTGGTACAATCCCGCGGGCATCGTCGACGCCGGCAGCTCCGTCCTCGTGGACGCCGCGTGGCTCAACTTCACGAGCGACTACACGAACCAGACGCAGGTGATCGACGCGAGCGGCACCGTGACCACCGTGACGGCCCCGACGACGCACGGCAGCACGCCCTTTCTGCCCATTCCGACCATCGTCGGCGGCTGGGCCGTGAACGACAAGCTCGAGCTCGCCATCGGCGCATTCGCCCCGTACACCGCCATCGCCAGCTATCCAGAGGACGCGGCCTCGCGCTATTCGCTCGTCTCGCTGAACGGATCGGCGCTCGTCATCACGGGCATATGGGCGGCGTACAAGCCCGTCGAGTGGCTCCGGTTCGGCGCGGGCTTCGAGGCGCTGGTCGGCACGTTCAGCTCGAGCGTCGTCTTCAACGCCAACCCGGCCGACCGCCTCGTCGGCGCCCCCGAGGCTCCGCAGTACGACGCCCTCAGCCAGCTCAACGTCGGCCCCATCTTCGCGCCGAGCGGCAACGCCGGGCTCACGATCGTGCCGGACCCGCACGTGCGCATCGGTTTGAGCGGCCAGCTCCCGTTCGTCATCTCGGCCCCCGCGTCGATCAACGTGCGCCTGCCGAGCTCCCCCCTCTTCGACAGCGCGGCGCAGGACGGCAACGACGCGACGGTCAAGTTCACCCTCCCCGGGATCCTGCGCGCCGGCGTCGAGGTGCGGCCCATCACCGCCCTCCGCGTCGAGCTCACGTACGTGCGCGAGCTCTGGTCCGAGCAGCAGAGCATCCAGATCATCCCGAGCAACGTCTACATCGACGGCGTCACGGGGTTTCCGCAGCACTTCAAGGTCTCGCCCATCACGATACCCCGCAACTACATGGACTCGAGCTCGGTGCGGCTCGGCGGGGAGATCTCGTTCGTGATCGGCGGCTACCAGGAGGACATCCGCGCGGGCATCAGCTACGACGAGAGCGCGGTCCCGAGCGCGTACCTCGCGCCGCTGACGGTCGACCTCAACAAGATCACCCCGTCCATCGGCGGGAGCCTGCACATCGGGAAGAACTGGCGCTTCGACGCGGTCTACGCCCACGTCTTTGGCTTCTCGACCACGGTGAACCCGGCGATTGCGTCCGTTCCGCTCATCAACCCGGTCCAGGGAAACCCCACGCAGACCCAGGCGATCAACGGCGGGACCTACTCCGCGCGCGCCGACGTCCTCGGCGTGGGGCTCAACTACAAGTTCTGACGGCACCGGACCGAAGACCGGGTGCCGCCTCACCCCGGCCCCATCCGGCGCCACGAGAGCCCGATGCCGGAGACCGCGCCGAGAACGAGCCTCGTGCCCTCGTCCTCGAGCGACGCCCGGCGAACGGACCGGCCGTCCCGGTAGGTGCCCTGCGTCGACGCGATGTCGTACGCGCGGCACCCGGCGGCGTCGCGCAGGAGCAGGAGGTGGACGCGCGAGATGCCGATGTTGAGCACCGAACGGAGCCCGGCGTCGAGGCACTTGTTCGCGCGGCCGACGAGCAGCCCGCGCTCGAGCTCCGCCACCGACAGGTAGACGGAGACGCGCCCGCCCGCGCTCGCGAGCGACAGCTCGTAGTCGCACGCAGGCGAGCCCGCGTGAGGCACGACCCCGAGGGTCGGTCGCTCGGAGAGCACCATCGCGCGCGGCAGGAGCGTGATGCGGGACATCGGCGCTGCCCCCGACGGCACGGGAGCGCCGTGGCTCGACGGCGGCACCGGCACCGGGGCGCGGAGCGGCAGAGCTCGACCGTCGGCCCGATCGCAGGCAGGCACGGGCAACGCCTCGGGCAGGGGTACGCCTCCGGGCAAGGCCACGACCGCGTATGCGCCCACCCGGAAGGCGATGGGGCCGGCGGCGACGATGGACCGCTCGAAAGTGCCGTTCGCCAGGAGAAAGCCGTGGTCACTCTCGAGGTCGAGGACGCTCAGCCGCGGGCAGCCGTCGTCCAGGACGGTGCACTCGACGAGCACGTGGCGCAGGGCAATCGAGGCGTCCCCGGCCAGGACCACATTGCACGCGGTGTGCCGCCCCAGGATGGCGAACGACGCGCCCCCGGCGAGGACATCCCTCGACGCGAACTGGGCGGCCGTCATGGTGTAGAGCCGGTACCCCTCGCCCGCGACCGGCGGGCAACCCCGGTGCAGGCGGAGCGCTGTGGCGTAGGCGGTGGGCAGGTCCACGGCCGGGGGCGGCGGGGGCGGCTGGTCCCCGAAGTGGCGCGGAAACCAGGTGGGCGCGTTGCGATTCGTCGGGCCGTCGGTGCGCGGGGGTGAGCTCATCGACCCTCCAGATTGCAAGCGGCATGCATGCCCAAAAAAGGCGCGCTTTCCGGACATCACGTTCTGCGAGCGACCCAGACTGGAGCAGGCGCCGCCCCAGGATGGGGCACCCTTCCAGGCGGCTGAGACCGCCCACGAGCACGTGGCCTTCGGCCCGGTCTTCGAGTAACCGAGGGCCATGAGCGACAGTGCGAGTGGCACGCTGGGAGACCTCTTGCCGCCCATCTACGGGGCGCGGATGCCCTCCTTCTTCGACCAGCCCGCCATCAACGAGACGCGCGCCACGTGCAGCGACTGTGCGATGTGCGACAAGACCAACGCCCCCGCCTCCCTGGAGACCACCGCGTTCCGGCCGGACGTGAAGTGCTGCTCCTACCACCCGACGCTGCCCAACTACCTCGCCGGCGCCATCCTCGAGGACGAGACGATGGCCGAGGGCCGCGCACGGGTGCGGGCGAAGATCGGCGCCCGCATCGGGGTCACGCCGCAGTGGCTCGCCGCACCGCGCAAGTACCTCGTCCTGCTCGACGCGGCGCGCGAGTCGAGCTTCGGGCGCTCGCAGTCGCTGCTCTGCCCGTACTACGAGCGGACGGAGGGCAACTGCACGATCTGGAAGCACCGCGAGGGGGTCTGCACGACCTTCTTCTGCAAGCACACGGGCGGCGCGACCGCGCACAAGTTCTGGACGAGCCTGCGCCGGTATTTGCTCCACGTAGAGCGCGCGCTCGCCATCCACGTGGCCAGGAGCATCGACCCGGAGCTCGTCGAGCCGACCATCCCGAGAAACCGCCTCACGCCCGAGGATCTCGAGGACCGACCGCCGAACGACGCGACGTACGCAGCCTACTGGGGCGCGTGGCTCGGCCGCGAGGAGGCGTTTTACGTCGAATGCGCGCGGCGGGTGCGGGCGCTCGGTCGCGACGAGCTCGGCCGGGTCGTGGGTGACGCCGGGCGTGAGATCCTGGCCGAGGTCCGCTCGCGCTACGAGGACACGACGAAGCCCAAGCTCGCGCCGCGCCTGCTCTTGAACCCCGACATGCTCGTGACGCGCGGCGAGGGTGGCGTCGGCGTCACGACCTACAGCCGGTACGACTCCCTCTTCCTGACGGACGCGCTCCACGAGGCGCTCGGGCACTTCACGGGCCAGTCTCCCGTGGAGACGGTCCTCGAGAAGCTCCGCACCGAGCACGACGTCGACCTGCCCACCGATTTGCTGCTCTACTTGCAGCAGTTCGACGTCGTCCGCGAGCCCCCGCATGAGTGAGCCCATCCGACTTGCATCGAGGAGCGCCTGGGTCGTCTGCGCCGCTGCCGGCGTCGCCGCGGCGGTGGCCTGCAGCTCGTCGTCCAGCGGGACCGGCGCGACGGGCGATGGCGGCACGGAAGCGGGCGGGCAGGACGCGGGCACGCCAGGTACCGAGCCGTGCACGGCCACCTTCGCCGGCCAGGGAGCGAAGGAGACGTCCTCCGTTTGCACGACGACCGTGCAGATCCTGGTGGGCCTGCGCGCGTGCGGCGGCGGCGGCGAGGTGCTCGGGGCCAAGCTCGCCTTCGTCGGTCAGCTCGACGGCGGGAGCTCGGACTTCAGCTGCACCGCGTTCGTCCCCGGCAAGGGGACGTTCGACTCCGCCAACGAGTGGGGACAGCCCGATGGCGGCATCGTGCAGACCCCGAGCTGCACCGTGTCGAACGGCACGCCGGACGGCATGTTCATCACGATGACGCCGGGCGACGTGACCATCACGTCGTACGAGGTCTTCGCCGATGCTGGCGGCGCCTCGCTCTCGGGCACGATGACCGTCGGCGTGACGGGGACCCCGGGGGCGGCGACGATGAGCCTGACCTTCTGAGCGGAACGGCAGGTCAGGGCGGGATCGTCGGCAAAGTGACGCACATCTTGGCGCGCGTCCGTTAGACGCCTGACCGTATGGCGTTCTCTCGCTACGGGCGCGACGTTCGCGCCGGGCACGCACATTGCTCAGCGACGGCCATGGCTTCCAAGCAGCTTGTCCTCACGAGCCTGATCTTCGCCTCCGCGTGCAGCTCCCAGCCAACGGCCGACAAGCCGGGAGCGGGGACGGGGGCCGACGCTTCGACCCAGGATGCCGTCGTCGACGCCGCGCCCGACGGACCGCCTGCATACATCGCGTGCGTGAGCGCAGAGGCGGTAGACGCCGGTGCCGACTGCGGCACGCTGAGCTGGGTCAAGAGCCCCGTCGCCGCCGCTCGCCCGCGCAACCACCACCTGAGCGAGGTGGTGCAGACCAAGTCCGGCCCCTTCCTGTACGAGCTGGGTGGCTTCAACGTCTCCAGTACCTTCGCCAACGTCGACCGGGCAGCGATCAACCCCGACGGGTCGCTCGGAGCATGGGCTGCGCAGGCGGCGATGCCCAGTGGGCTGGGCGGGTTCACCGGGGGAGCCGTCGGCAACGTGATGGTGATCGCCGGTGGCGAATACTCCAGCGTTACCATCACCGACTTGAGCTACAGCGCCGTCGTCCAGGATGACGGCTCGATCGCGGCGTGGCGGACCTGGGGCACCATCGGTCACCCCCGGATGCACGCCGGCTCGTTCATCCAGGGCAACACGATCTACGTCCTCGGGGGTTTCCAGGACAACACCGTCTGGAGCGACATCGTGAAGGCGACCGTCCAGCCGGACGGCACCGTGTCTGCCTGGACGACGGCGGGCCAGCTGCCGGGACCGCGTTCGCACATGAGCGTGTCGCGTGTCGGCAAGTACGTCTACATCACGGGAGGAATGGCGATCTCGGCCTACCAAAACCCGCCGGCGCTCACGGACGTCTCTCGCGCGGAGATCGCCGCGGACGGGACGCTGGGGAGCTGGACGACCATGACCGCGCTCCCCTACGGGGTCGCCACACACGCGAGCTTCGTATACGGCGGCTACCTGTACTTCGGCGGTGGGATCTACGACACGTCGATCACGGCGAACGAAGAGAAGCGAGTATGGCGCGCAGCCATCGACGCAGCGGGCGCGATCGGCGCGTGGGAGCAGGTCGCCTCGCTGCAGATCGCCCGCGGGCATGTTCACCAGCTGCCACTGTTCGAGAACCACGTGTACTCGGTGGCCGGCGCGATCGACTTCAACCTGACCGCCACGTCCGAGCTGGACATCGGGACCTTCCAGTAGGAGGGACCGCGGTGCTCCGCCATCGAGCGCGCGTTACTCCTTGCGCGCCCTCGGCGGCACCGCGGCCCACGCGTAGCCGTACTCCTGGCCCGGGTTCCACATGAGCCAGCCCACGCCACCCGCCTCCGTCCCCGTCTTGATCTCGTCCTTCAGGTACTGCGGCGAGTAGTTGGTCGTCTTGTAGCTCTCCGCCTGGATCCACGGCCGCACGACCGCCAGGGGGACGTTCGCGGGCGCACCCTTGATCTGCTCGAGCGAGCCCTTCACGCCGATGCCGACGATCTCCGGGTGGTCTCCAGGGTTGTCCCAGCCGTAGAAGCCCTTGGCGTAGTGGGACGGATAGACCATGGGCGAGAACGCCTCGCACTCGGTGGCGAGGAGCGCCATGTCCTGGCCGAGCGCGTCGATGTCGATGCGGCGCCCCTGCGCCACGACGCCGAACAGATCGAGCGACAGCGAGGCGTGACGCTTCACGGTGACGTCGTGCACGCGGTGGACGAAGTCGCGGATGACCATCGTCTTGGTCTTGCTCGTCCCCTCGAGATGGAAGTCGGCGCCCTTGATGCCGAGCACCGGGTAGCGCACGTAATCGAGCTCGATCTCGTCGGCCCCCGCGTCGAGCGACTCGCGCACCAGATCGAGGATGTAGTCCTGAGCGCCGGGGTTGTTCGGATCGAGCCAGCCGATCGGGTAAGGCTTGCCCCACTTGCTCTGGACGCTCAGATCCTTCCTGGCCTTGGCCATCAACTCGTCGTTGAAGCAGCTGACGCGCATGACGACGCGGATGCCCTTGCCGTGGACGAAGCGTATGACGCGCGCGAGGTCCCGGATGGGCGCGTCCTTGGCCGCCGCCGTCTCGACGACGAGCGGGATCTTCGAGGCGTAGGTGACGGGGCCGTCGTAGTCCTTGGCGTCGAGCACGATCGCGTTGATGTCGTGCTTCTGCATCTGCTCGAGGATGAACGGGAACATCTGCTGCGCGGCCGTGGCCCCGCGGATGTAAAGGCCGCGGATGGCCTTGTCGGCGGGCAGGCCGAGGCGCTCGTCGTCGGCAAGGCTCCACGGCCGGGAGACGAGGTGAGGGATGCGGAGCTTCTTGCCGGGCCCAAGCCCGCCGTCCTTGCGCGCCAGCGCCGTGAGCTCGGCCGCGAGGTCGCGCTCGAAGTACACGTCCGTGAGGCCTATGTACGCGCGCGCGAGCGAGACCGCCGTCTCGCCGGCGGCGACGGTGTGAACGACGTCGACGCCGTCCGCGCGATCGACGACCTCGCCGCCCGCGGGGACGTGCGACTTCATCCACTGGACGAGCGTCGCGCGCGGATCCGGCTCCGCCGCGACGGCGGGGGCCGGAGGAGGGGCCGGCTCGGGAGGCGGGACGACGAGCGGCGGGGGCGCGGGCGGCGCGACGCTCCGCACCGGGGCTGCCACCGGCAGCGCTTCGGGCCGGGTCGCGGCGCAGCCGGCGAGGATCGAGACGAGGACCAGGCTTGCCGGCTTCACGCACCGTACACTAGCAAACGGTACCGGGCGCTACACTCCCAGAGCGACGCGGGAGACCACGTCCTCGAAGCTCGCCCCGTCGAACGGCTTCTCCAGGACGGGCCTGCCCGTGGCCCCCGCCTGCTGGTGAAGCTCGTCATCCGCGAGCCCGTAGTTGCCGCCCGTCGTGAAGATGAAGCGCCTGGCCTGGCTGGGCGAGCGCGCAAGCACCGCGCCGTAGATGGCGGGCCCGGACTGATCGGGCATCCGGAGGTCGCACACGACGACGTCGTACTCCTGTGCGTCGAGCCTCGCGAGCGCCTCGCCTGCAGTCTCCGCGGTGTCGACCGCGTAACCTTCCGCGAGCTGCCGCGCGAGGGCGCGCACGAGCGCCTGCTCGTCGTCGATGATGAGCACGCGCTTCTGCGCCGGGGCGTTACCGGGCGGCGCTCCCGCGACAGGAGCCTCCGCGCTCCCGCGCGGAGCGGAGGCGACGCGCGACTCGCGGCTGCGATCGGGCTGCTCGGCCGCGTCGGCGACCTCCGGCGCGACCGGGAGGACCACCTCGAACGTCGTCCCCTTGCCGGGCGCGCTGTCCACCCGGATGTCGCCCCCCACACGGTGCACGAGATCGTAGGCGATGGCGAGGCCCAGCCCCGCGCCCTGCCCGCTCGCCTTGGTCGTGAAGAACGGGTCGAAGATACGTGGGAGCAGCGGCTGCTCGATGCCCACGCCGGTGTCGCTCACGCGGACGACGATAGCTCGGCCATCGTAACCGCTCGTGACCCGGACGAGGTTTCGGTCAGGGCGGCTCGACGATGGCGGCCCCTCCGCCGACGGGGCCGACTTTGCGTCGATCGCCTGCGCCGCGTTGATGAGCAGGTTCACGAACGCCTGCCCGAGGCTCGCGAACACACCCGGGCCGAGCGGCACCTCGGCGAGCTCCACCTCGAGCCGCGCGCGACGGCGAAGCTCCGACGACGTGAGCGTGAGCGCGGTCTGCAGGACGCGGTTCACGTCGATGGGGATGGAGGACGCGCCGTCGGACATGCGGGTGAAGAGCTTGAGCTCCCCCACGATCTCGGCGATGCGGCCCGCCGCCTCGCGGATCTCCTCGGCGATCTCTCGCATGCGCGGCTCGGTGCCGGCATGCGGGTCGGTGCGCGCGTCGAGCAGGCGGCCGAACTGCGCCGAGGCGAGCGCGATGAAGGCTACGGGGTTGTTGATCTCGTGCGCGATCCCGGCGGCGAGTGACCCGAGCGAGGCGAGACGATCAGCCTGCATCAGCTGCTTTCGCGACTCGATCTCGCGGGTCACGTCGTACGCGATGAGCTCGACCGCCCGCACGACGCCGTCCGTGTCCTTCACGGGGTAGACGCGCTCGCGCATGGTCAGCACGCGCCCGTCCTTGTGGCGGTAGCGGCGGTCCTGCCACATGGTGTCGTGGCCGCGCGCGGCCCGGCCACGGGCTCCGGCGCTCGCGCCGCTCTCGATGGGATCGGCGAGCAGCCCCTGCACCCCGGGCGTGCCGACGGCCTCCTGGGGGCGGATGCCGAGCACGCGCTCCAGGGCTCCGTTGACGAAGACCGTCGCGCCGCTCTTGGGATCGAAGCGCGCGACGATGACCGGCAGGTTGTCGACGAGCTGCCGGTTGGAGGCCTCGAGCGCGACGACCTGCTCGTAGTCGTCGGCCGCATGGAGGGCGACCGAGATGGTGCTCGCGATCGAGTCCCACACCTCGCGGTCGCTCCCGTTCGGGAGATCGCCCGCGTGCCCGACGGCGAGCAGCGCCCCGAGCTTGCGCCGCGCGTGCGTGAGCGGCGCGAGCCGAGCCCACCGCGGGAGCGTGCCCGCGGCGTCGTCGGGGAGGTGGACGTTGGTCGCCTCGATGAGGCCCGCCGCGCCGGCGTCCTCCGACGATCCCAGCACGAGCCGCTCGAGATCGGCGTAGCTCGCGCGCGAGAGCATGCTCTTGAGCACGTCGCCTGCGCCGTGCGAGGCCACGAGGCGCAAGGAGCCGTCGGGCTGGCGGCGAAGCGCGCACAGCGCCCCGAGCTCGAAGCGCACGAAGCAGAGATCGACCGCCCTCGCCAGCGAGCGATCGGCCCGCAGATCGCTCGCCATGACCTCGCCGAGCGCACGCTGGAACGCGAGCTGCTCTACCCGGCGCGTCGTCGCGTCCTCCGCGGCGCGCCGCGCCCGTGCGTCGCGCAGGTGTATCTGCGAGAGGGCCTCCTCCGAGCCCGAGACGCGCACGACCACGGCGTCGACCGGAAGGCACGACGCCACCGATCCCGCGGCGGCCGTCGCTCCCGCCTTCGGGGAGAGCTCGAGCGAGATGACGCCGGACACGTCCGACAGCGCCGCGTCCGTCAGCACGGTGGCCGCGTGCGCGTCGAGGAGCTCGGGGAGCGTCTGGCCGATGACCTCCTCGCGGGTGCGGCCCAGCATCCGCTCCACCGCGGCGTTCGACTCCGAGACGCGTTGCCCGAGATCGAGCGCCAGCATGCCGTCCGGGGACTCCTCCACGAGCGAGCAGAGCAGCCGGTAGCGCGACGCGAGGCGGGCCCTTGCGACCGCGGGCGCGATGATCTCCGCGAGGCGCTGGAGCAGCGGGATCGCGTGCTGGGACGGCGCGCCGAGCACGTCGTGGCCGACGAGCCACCACCCGTACCCGATCCCGAGGTGAACGAGCGGCAGCCGCACGTAGCTCTTCAGGCCGGCGCGCCGACCCACGAGCCCGAGCGGCGTGGTCCGCGAGGTCATGTCCGCGACGATGCGGGGCTCGGCCTTCGTGGCGTCGGCGCCCATGCTCTCCGTCATCTGCGACGCGGGGATGCGCGCGCCGACGGGCGCCTCGGCGCTCGGCGTGGCGCCGGGCGCGTGCGCGCGCCAGAGGACGCGGAAGCTCCTGCCCGAGTCCTCCTCGACGAACACGACCGTGCGATCGAAGGGGACGACCGCGCGCAGGGCGTCCGAGACGGCGGCGAGGACGTCCTCCCCGAACCCGCCGACGCACCCGAGGACCGCGCGCACGGTGGCGTCGACGACGGCCTCCTCGGCGGGGCTGGGCACGAACGAAGTCACGCCTCGACGCGTCCCAGGACGAGCGGGCCGGGCGCCGGCGGCTCGCGCCCCTCCTCGACCGTGAACGCCGCGCGCACGCGGGCCTCCAGCGCGGGCGACGGAGCGTTCGTGTAGAGCCGCGCGAGAGGCTCGCCCACCGCGACCCGTGTGCCGCGCACCGCGTCGACGCTGATGCCGATGCTCGGATCGATACGCTGGTCGACCCGCGTGCGCCCCGCGCCCATGGCGACGGCGGCGAGGCCGATCTCGAGGGCGTCGATCCCGGTGACGAACCCCGCGCGATCGGCGAGGACGACCGTGCTCGGCGCGAGCAGGAGCCGCGAAGGGTCGTCCACCACGCGGGCGTCTCCGCCTTGCGCGGCCACCATGCGCCGCAGGACCGCGAGCGCCTCCCCGCTCTGGATGGCCCCGAGGAGCGTGGCGCGGGCGGCGGCAGCGTCCTTGGCCTTGCCGCCGAGCACCAGCATCTCCGCGCCGAGCACGAGCGTGCACTCGAGCAGGTCCTTCGGGCCGCCGCCCCGGAGGATCTCGATCGCCTCGCGCGTCTCGATGGCGTTGCCGACGGCGTGGCCGAGGGGCGCGCTCATGTCGGTCATCACGGCGACGACCTTCTTGCCCGCGCCGGTCCCGGTGCGCACGAGCGCGCTCGCCAGCTCCCGCGCGCGCGAGAGGTCCTTCATGAAGGCCCCACGCCCGACCTTCACGTCGAGCACGAGGCCGTCGATCCCCTCGGCGAGCTTCTTCGAGAGGATGCTGGCGACGATGAGCGGGATGCACTCGACGGTCGCCGTGACGTCCCGGAGGGCGTAGATGCGCTTGTCGGCGGGCGCGATCTCGCTCGTCTGCCCGATCATGCACGTGCCGACGTCCCCCACGATGCGGGCGAAGTCCTTGACGTCGAGATCGGTCCGGAAGCCCGGGATCGCCTCGAGCTTGTCGAGCGTGCCGCCCGTGTGGCCGAGGCCCCGGCCGCTGACCATCGGCACCGGCACGCCGCACGCGGCCACGAGCGGCGCCAGGCAGAGCGACACCTTGTCGCCGACGCCGCCGGTCGAGTGCTTGTCGATCTTGGCGCCCGGTACGGCGGACAGGTCGATCACGGTGCCGGAGTGGAGCATCGCCTGCGTGAGCGCGACCGTCTCCGCCTCGCCGAGGCCGCGGAAGTAGATGGCCATGAGGAGCGCCGACATCTGGTAATCGGCGAGCTCCCCCGCGAGGAACGAGGAGACGATGCGACCGATTTCGTCCGGGGACAGGGACAGGCCGTCACGCTTGGCCGCGATGAGCTCCACGAGGGTGCGCTGCATGGGGGGCACGCTAGTACGTCGACACATTGGAGTCGACGGGCCCCGTGCCCATCGCGAATCTCCTCCCCCGGCGCTACCCTCGTCGCGGATGAGAGTCGCCTGGACCATGGCCGTCGTCTTTGCTCTGGCGTGCAGCAAGAGCGAGGGTGACGCGCCGCTGACCGACCTGCCTCCGCTGCCCTCGTCGCCCCTGGCGGCCCCTTCGCAGGCGCCGCACCCTGGCGGGTCCGCTTCCGGCGCCGCCTCGGTACCTGCCCCCCCCTCGGCCCCGACCCCCGCGGCTCGGACGACCCCGTCCGCGTCGAGCTCCGCCCACCCGGCCGACGCCGGCGACCCCGACTACCCGCTCCGCGCCTGGATGCGCGCGAACGTCGCCCCCGCGATGTCCTCCGAGGACACCGAGGCCCTCGCGAGCGCGTTCGATCGAATCGCGACCTTCGCTCCCCCCGGGTACCCCAACTGGGTCTCCATCTCGAAGGACGGCGCGGCCGCTGCGCGCGCCCTCAGCATCGTCGGCGTGAAGGGCGCGTGCCGCGGATGCCACGAGCAGTACAAGGCGCGCTACAAGAGCGAGCTGCGCACCCGCGCGCTCCCGCCGTCGGAGTAGATCATGTCGCTCGCCCGGACGCTCCCCAGGACGAAGGCCAAGCCCAGGCAATCGCGCGTCGGCAGACCGCAGGGGCGCTTCACGCAGCACAAGAGGCTCGAGCGACTGCGCGAGGTGCTGGAGGGGCACCCCGCGGGCCTCGGCCTGAACGACATCGCCTCCGCCCTGCGCGTGACGACACGGTCGGCGCGCCGCTACCTCGAGTACTTCGTCCTCGACAAGGAGAACAAGGAGATCGAGTCGGTCCCCACGACCCCTGGGGCCCCGCGCGTCTGGCGGATCAAGCCGAGCGAGCGGGGGCGGGCGCTCACCCTCCGGCGGACGCAGGCCTACGGCCTCCTCGCCGTGCGCAAGGTGTTCGATCTCATGCGGGGCTCCGCCCTCTACGACGAGCTCGACGTGGTCTCGCGCCAGCTCTTGCAGCTCGCGCAGCGCCCGACCAAGGGGGAGATCGCGAGCGACACGGGGCTCGAGGACCGCCTGCTCTACGTCCCCGAGATCCAGAGAAGCTACACGCAGAAGGGCGCGGAGCTGGACGACGTCTTCCGGGCGGTGGCCGATCTGCGGGTGCTGACGTTCCTCCACGGGCCCCGCGGGACGGCGCCGCAGCGGGTGACCCTGCACCCGTACGCGATGATCCTCCACCGCGGGGGCGTCTACTGCGTCGGCAAGGACGTCGCCAAGAAGGAGGTCACGACCTTCCTCCTCGACCGGATGAGCGAGACGCAGGCGAGCGAGGCCGAGCGCTTCTCGCTGCCCGAGGGCTTCGACGTCGGCGAGTTTCTCCAGGGCGAGCTCGGCATCGGGAGGCCCCAGGTCACGCGGCGCGTGCTCATCGAGTTCGAGCCGGTCGTCGCCGAGGAGGTGCGCGCGCGGCGCGTGCACCCGTCGCAGAAGATCGCGGCGGCCGCGGACGGTCGCGTGCGCCTCTCGCTCACCGTGGGAGACCTGGACCGCGTGGCGACGTGGGTGCTCGGCTTCGGGGGCTCGGCGCGGGTGATCGAGCCGCCGGAGCTGCGCGCCGCCGTCATCAAGGAGATGAAGCGCGCGCTCGACCGCTACGGCGAGTGAAGCTCAGCGCGCGGCGATGCGCCTCGCTTCGCGCTTCGCGCCGTACAGGCCGGGCTTGTCCCAGCTGACGACGAGGAGCTCGGCTGCGTCGCCCCGCTTGGTCGGGTCGGAGTTGATCGAGCGGGGCGCCCGCACGACGTGCATCGCGAAGCCCTTGTAGAGCTCGCGCGTCTCCGGCGTATCGGCGTTCGACAGCATCGCGAAGACGCCCCGGTCCCGCAGCTCCTCGAGCTGGACCCTGAGCCGCGACTGGTCCTCGGGCCCGAAGCCGCGCGAGCCGTAGGCCGTGAAGGAGGCGGTCTTCGAGAGGGGGACGTAGGGCGGGTCGAGGTAGACGAAGTCGCCGGCTCCGAGGCTGCGCGTCACCTCGGCGAAGTCGCACGTCTCGATCTTCACGCGCTTGAAGAGGGCCGCGGCAGCGCGGAGCCCCTCCTCGTCGAGGATGCGGGGGTTGGCGTACCGGCCGAACGGGACGTTGAACTTGCCGCCCGCGTTGACGCGCCAGAGGCCGTTGAAGCACGTGTGGTTGAGGAAGATGAGGCGCGCGCCGCGCTCCACGTCGCTCATGCCGGCCGTGTCGCGGTCGCGGGTCTCGTAGAAGAGATCCTTGTCGTAGCGGTAGGCCCCGAGGGCGTGGATGACGGCGTCCACGTCGGCCTTGATGGCGCGGTAGCAGGCGACGAGCTCCTCGTTCTGGTCCGCCAGCACGGCCCGCTTCCACGAGCGAGACGGGTCGCTCCCGACGGCGAAGAAGAGCGCGGCGCCGCCGGCGAACGGCTCGGCGTAGGTGCCGATGTCGGTCGGCACCCGCGAGAGCAGCTCCGGCAGGAGGCGCGACTTGCCCCCCGCCCACTTCACGATGGGTTTCGCGGTCATCCACCTCGTGGGTAACCGAGGTCGCACGCCGCAGCAAGCGCACCGGCCGCCACCTCGGCCCGGGAAGGAGGGCGGCCGCGCGGACCCGGACGTGGTTTGGCGTCGGAGGAGCTCCGACTGCGCGGGCCCGGACATGGCTTGCCGCCAGAAGGAGGCCGACTGCGTGGACCAGGACATGGCTTGCCGCCAGAAGGAGGCCGACTGCGTGGACCAGGACATGGTTTGCCGCCAGAAGGAGGCCGACTGCGCGGACCAGGACATGGTTTGCCGCCGGAAGGACTCCGGCGGCCGCAATCCGTCTCCTTCTCCGGCCCGACACGACATGGTTTGCCGCAATCCGTCTCCCTCTCCGGCCCGACACGGGATGGTCTGCCGCAATCGGTGTCCTTCTCCGGCCGGACACCACATGGTTTGCCGCAATCCGTCTCCCTCTCCGGCCCGACACGGGATGGTCTGCCGCAATCGGTGTCCTTCTCCGGCCGGACACCACATGGTTTGCCGCAATCCGTCTCCTTCTCCGGCCGGACACGACCCAGCCTGGAGCAGTCGGGCTCCTGGTCGGAGCAAATGAGACACCGACGGCCGCAGTCCGGCTCCTGGTCCGGCCAACCACGACACCGACCGCCGCGGTCCAGCTCCCTCTCCGGCCACCCGCGCTACCCACTGCCGCCGTCTCGCCCCCGGTCCGGCCAGACACCCTTCGGACTACCGCCGCCCGCGTTCCGGTCCGGCGACACGCAGCGCAGACTCATCCGAGCTGGCTTCTAGAGGGCGTCGAAGAGCGGCGCGAGGCGCCCCTCGGCGATGGCGAACGTCGCGTTCACCCCGTCGAGGCGGGCGAAGTACACCCGCTCGTTCTCCCACACCCCCGCGTGGCCGACGACGAAGTGGACGCTCGTGGCCCCCGCGTCGTCTCCCGCGCGGACGAGGCGGACGTCGAGGGCGGGCTCCGTGAATCCCTCGTCCGGGCGGGCCGGGCCCGTGTGGACGACCCCCTCGGCGCGGAGCGACGCCAGGGCCTCGCTCACCCTGGCGGCCACGTCCGAAGGCTTGCCGTCCGCCATGACGAGCTCCTGGCCCTGGCGGACGAACGCCGCGCGCTTGGCGCCGCCCGCGGTGCGAGCCTCGAGCGTCACGCGCTCGACCTGGGCGGGCGAGGCGCGGAAGCCAGCGCGGTCGATGAGCCAGTGCGCGGCGAGCGCGCGCAGCGAGCGGGGGGCCACGAAGACCGCGGGGTCGCCTGCCACGCGCGCGTAGGTCCCGCCCTCGCCTTCCCTCGACGTGGCGCCGAACTCGAGGACCGTCGAGCGCTTGCCTGCGTCGTCGGCGTAGTCGACCGACAGGGTGCACCGGGGATCCGAGGGGCCGAGGCCGAAGGTGCCGTCGTCGGCGTCGGCCGCCCACGACTCGGCCTTGGCGCGGCCAACGGCGCTCGCCAGGTCGAGCGCGCCGGCGACGTCGGCCGGAAAAGCGGTGCCGGCCTTGACCTCTCCGCTGCCGCCGCGCGCAACGAGCTCGTGCATCGACCAGCCCGTCGTGTCGTTCACGAGCTCCTGGGCGACGCCGTCGCAGCTCGTCGCGACGCGGACGGGGGCGCGGGTGTCGCTGAGCGGCGGAAACAGGTCGCGGGCGCGGATGGCGATGGGGCTCGGCAAGAGCTTGCGGGCGACCTCCAGGGGAACGCGGAGGATGGCGCCGTCGGCGCCCCGCTGCACGCTCGCGACCTGTCCGTCGACCGGCCCGAGCGTGACCGTCTCGTCGCCACCGTGGTCCAGCTTCGTCACGGTCACGCGCGCGCGGCCCGCGAAGGGCGCGCCCGGGTCGCCCGGCTTCACGGCCGGGGCGCCGTCGCCCGGGACGGCCTCGGCCCGGGCGAGCAGGTCGGCGAGCGCGTTGGCCGCGTCCACCTCGTCGCCCGCGAGGGTGCGATCGGCGGGAAGGCGCTCGTGCCATCCGTTGCCGGTGCGCGCGATCTCGACCCGCCGCGGGTCGCCGGCGAGGCCCTCGAAGCGAAGCTCCTCGATCTCGTCGCCGTGCGCGGAGAAGAGGCGCCTGTCCACGAGCGTGCCGTCGGTCGTCCCCAGCCCGGCGAGGATCCCCTTCGGGGCGCACGCCGACACCCTCGAGGGCGACTTGCGGACGACGACGACGTCCTCGGGATGGTCCGGGCACGGCCCGCCAACGACGAGGTCACCCGCCGGCTTCGACTTGTCGGTGGGCACCATGTGGATGACGAAGGACGGGCTCTCGATCGCGCGATCGGCGGCCGCGTCGTCGAGGAACGACTCGGCGCGCATCTCCCCCAAGGCGCTCCAGATCCGATCGAGCGTCTCGCGCGAGGCCCGGAGGCCGAGGGCGGGCAGTCGAAAGCTCGTGCCGTCGATGCGGTCGAGGACGACCGAGCTCTTCTGGGGCGGCGACGACACCTCGAGCCTCGACAGATCGAGCGACAGGTACGGGACGATCGTGCGCTCGCGGTAGGTGTCGGGGCTCTGGAGCAGCGCCGTCACGAGCTCGTGCGGGATGACGAAGTCTCCCTCGCCGTCGACGTGGAAGTACGCGGAGCCCTCGGGCGCGGGCGCCGCTGCGCCCAGCACGAAGTGGTAGACGACGCGCCCCATCCCCAGGGTCCCCGTCGCGCGCGGCGCCGCCGCGAAGGCGCCGGCGTCGGCGGCCACCTTGCGGACGATGCTCGCGAACTCGAAGGCGCCGAGCAGCCGCTCGACCGCTGCCTGATCGGCGACGATGGGCTCTTCGCCCGGCCGCGGCGACGCGAGCGTCCACGACGGGTCGCCGCCATCCGGCCCCGCCTTTCGCTCGAGCACGAGGGCCGGCGCGCCGGCGCGCGCCACAAGGACGCGCGACACATCCTCGCGGCGGTAGGCCGGGAACACGTCGTTGGAGCGGCGCGCGCGCTCGGTGTCCGTCACCTTGCCCCGATCGACGAAGTAGGCGTACGCCCCGAGGCCCACGGCGACGGCGATGAGCGCGAGGGACGTGGCGTTCCTCCGCAGGACTGTCGCCCGGCTCACGAGCTCACCCCTCGGACCGCGGCTTCGGCTCGGCCGGGCCCTCGGGGGGATCGTCCCCACCCTCCCGGAGCCGACCGGGTGCGGCGCCCTTCGCAACGCGCCCCTCGGTCGACCGGCGGCGCAGGCCGACGGCGAGCCCGAGCAGCGCGGCCGCGAGCGGCATGTAGATGAGCACGTAGCGGCGCACCTCGTCGCGCGAGTCGTCGCTGATGCGCAGCCCCGCGGCGATGGCGGGCTTCGCGGGGACGTCGAGGATGGCCGGGCGCGACGCGAGCCACGAGATCGCGTTCTCGACCAGGAACGCGGCCCCGTGGACGGCTCCGGGCTCCTGCCAGTTGTGCTCGAGGAGCATGCTCGCCGCGCCGAGGACGACCACGCGCGGACCGTGCGGCTCGTTCGCGGCGACCTTCGGACGCTCGCTCGCCATGGCGAGGACGAGCGGCCCCTTCGTGTCCCGCGGCGTCATCGCGGGCCCCTCTTCGGGCCAGGCCTCTCCCCCGACGACGCTCGCCACGCCGAAGGCGCTCGCGCTCGTCACGAGCACGTCGGTCGCCGCCGAAGCCTGCGGAGGGCTCACGTGGTGCAGCGAGCGCGTCAGCGAGCGGGGGTCGGCGATCCCGAGCCCGACCAGGATCTTCGGCGGCTGGCGCGTGCCCTCCGCGACGAGCGCGTTCGACACGGCGTGCGGCTTGGCCTCCACGAAGTACGCCGTCCGCTGCCCGGGGATCTTGAGCTTGGGGTCCTTCTCGAGGACGACGTCCTCGTCGAGCGCGATGCCGAAGGGCGCGAGGGCTTCGCCGATGCCCGGCGCCTCGAGGCCGGTCGCCCCGCTGCCGGCGAGCGGGCTCACCGCGGCGAGGAGGTTGCCACCGGTCAGGAGGTACGTCTTGAGCCGCGTCTCTTCCTCCTTGCCGAAGGGCGCGCGCGGCCCCGCCACGATGACGAGCTCGCAGCCCTTGAAGGGCTCGAAGGCGTTGGGCTCGGTCGTGTCGACCGTCTTGATGTCGTAGTTGTCCTTCTCGAGGACGTCCTTCAAGAAGCCGAGCCCCTGCGGCCCGCCGTCCGCCAGGGACAGCTCCCCGTGGCCGCTCGTGAAGCAGACGTGCGCCTTGTCGCCGGCGATGACGTTGCGGATGGCGCCGGTGATCGCCTGCTCCTCCTTGGGCTTGGCGCGCGCGTCCTCGCCCTCGCTGATCTCGACCATGTCGGCCGGCGCGAGGAACCAGTGCCGGTCCCCCCGCGCGACGACGATCGTGGCGTCGGTCACGACGTGGCCGTCCTCCGTCTTGCCCGCCTCGATGTGGAAGCGGCGGCGCACGTCGACGAGCGCCACGGCGTCGCGGTCGGGGTCGACGTAGTGGATGTCGAGCTTGGTCGTCTCCGACGCGTAGCTCGCGAGCAGCTGCTTGATGCTGGTGAGCATCGGGTCGGCCGAGCCGAGGAGGACCCAGACCTCCACCGAGTCGGGGAGATCGTGCAGCGTCGTCTCGGTCGCGGGGCTCAGCGTGTAGAGCTTGCCCGTCGTCCAGTCCCACCGCTTCCAGTGGCGGGCGCCCAGCACGTTGACCATCACGGCGACGAACATCGCGGCAGCCAGCCCCGCGAGCGTGACGAGGCGGCCCGCGTCGAGCCCGAAGCGCTTGCCGCTGGGAGGCTTGTCGGTCGTCACGCCCACCTCCACGAGTCGACGATGCGCGTCGTCGCGAACAGGGGCAGCACGATGAGCGTCGCGTCGAACACGAGCCGCCGCGAGTCCACGATGCCGCTGCCGAAGTCGTTCATCTGGCCCCACACCGAGACGTGGGCGCAGATGTCGTGGAGCATCGTGCCCTCGGGGGTGACGAACTCGCCGATGCCGAGGATGAAGAAGGCCAAAAGGACCAGCGCCGTCAGGGTGAAGGCGAGCAGCTGGCTCTTGGTGACGGCGCTCATCATGAGCCCTATCGCGAGGTAGCCCGCGCCGACGAGGAAGACCCCGAGGTAGCTCGCCCCGGCGACGCGCCAGTCGATGTCCCCCGTGCGGCGCAGGATGACGAGGTAGAGCAGCGTCGGGGCCCACATCGCGACGTACGTGAGGACGACTGCGGCGTACTTGGCGAGGACGATGGCGGCGCTCGACACCGGCGCCGTCATGAGCGACTCGATCGTCCCGCTGCGACGCTCCTCCGCGAAGAGACGCATCGTCATCGGCGGGAGGAGCAGCAGGATGACGAGGTAGAGGATGACCGTGTTGCCGAAGAAGGCCTGCACGAGCGTCTGGTCGCTCGCGATCTCGGTCTGGCTCGCGAAGTGATCGACGAGCAGGTAGAAGTGCATGCCCTGCACGACCAGAAAGACGCAGATGAGCACCCACGCGAGCGGCGTGACGAAGAACGCGAAGAGCTCGCGCTTGAGCAGGGGCCAGAACGCTCTCATGCCTCGGCCTCGCGGTGCGGGTCCGCTTCGCGCGTGAGCTCGGCGAAGACCTCCTCGAGCGAGCCGCCCGCGCCCCGTACGTCGCGCACGTGGAGCCCGGCGGCGACGAGGCCCTCGATCGCCCCCTCGACCGCGAGCATCGCCTCGTCGGGCGTGAGCTTCTTCGACCACGTGCAGCGCAGCACCGCCACGCCGTCTTCCTTCGGCTCGCCGTCCACGCCGGCCTCGCGCGTCACCTTGGCCACCCCCGCGACGCCCTTGAGGATGCGGAGCGCTTCCTCCGCCTTGCCGCGCACGGTGACATCGAGCAGCCGCGTGCGGCGCATCTTCTGGATGTCCCGCGTCGGCCCCTCCGCGATGAGCTTGCCCTTGGCGATGACGAGGACGCGGCTACAGCTCGACTCGACCTCGCTGAGGATGTGCGTCGACAGGAGCACCGTGTGCTCCTTGCCGAGGCCCTTGATGAGCGCCCGCACCTCCCGGATCTGGTTCGGGTCGAGGCCGGCGGTGGGCTCGTCGAGGATGAGGATCGGCGGCCTCGCGACGATGGCGTCGGCCAGACCGACGCGCTGGCGGTAGCCCTTCGAGAGCTTGCCGATGAGCGTCGTCGCCACGTCGGAGACGTTGGCCTTCTCCATCGCCTCGTCGACCTGCGCGCGACGGGCGCCGCGCGGGACCCGCTTCAGCTCCGCCCGGAACGCGAGGTACTCGACGACCCGCATCTCGGGGTAGAGCGGCACCGCCTCGGGCATGTAGCCGATGGCCTGCCGTGCAAGGAACGGCTCCTCCGCGATGTCGTGCCCGGCGATCGTCACCTTCCCGGCCGACATCCCGAGGAAGCCCGACAGGATGCGGAGCGTCGTGCTCTTGCCGGCCCCGTTGGGGCCGAGGAAACCGACCACGTCCCCCTTGCCGACCTGGAACGAAACGTCGTCCACGGCGAGCTTGGAGCCGTACCGCTTGGCTAGGTGGGAGACTTCGATCATCGGGTGGGCGCAGGCTCGGCAATCGGCTCGGCGGTCGAGACGACCGCCGGGCGCTGGGGAGAGCGGATAGCACAACCACCTGAACGCCGGTAACGGGGCACCTCGGGCAGGCCGTTTGCTGGGCCCTTTCGGGCTTCCGCGCTATCCCGGTACGGAGATCGTGCGCGTCCCAGCCCTCGTCGTAGCTCTGCTGCTGACTGCGTGCGCCCAGGCGCCTGGGAAGGAAGGCACGGCCGCCGCTCCCACGGCTTCCGTGCCCGTGCCCGTGCCCGTGCCCGATGGCGCGGCGGCGACCCGGGATGGGGCGGAGGACGCTGGGGCTGGGATCGAGGGCGGACTGGGGGGGTCGGGTTCGGGCACGGGCACGGGCACGGGCACGGGTTCGGGCACGGGCACGGGCACGGGCACGGGGACGGGCACGGGCGATGGGGGGGCCGACGCGCCCGAAGGGATGCTCCTCGTGCCCGCGGGCTCCTTCGTCATGGGCGCCGACCGGGGCGGGGAGGACGACGAGCACCCCGCCCACACGGTCACGCTCGCAGCCTTCTGGCTCGATCGCACGGAGGTCACCAACGCCGCGTACTCCGTCTGCGTGGCGGCGAGGGCCTGCCCACCGAGCAGCACCCACCTGCCGAGCCGGACCTACCGCGAGAAGGACGACCAGTTCGCGCGCCCGAACCAGCCCGTCACGGGCGTCACGTGGCAGAACGCGCACGACTACTGCGCGTGGCGTGGCGCTCGCCTGCCCCGTGAGGCCGAGTTCGAGAGGGCGGAGCGAGACGACGACGGACGGAGGTTCCCGTGGGGCAACGACCCCCCGACCCCCGAGCTCGCCGTCTTCGGCCGCGCGCTTGGCACCGGCGGACACGGCGCTCCCGACGACGTGGGCACGCACCCGAAGGGTCGCGGCCCGTACGGCCACGACGACCTCGGCGGCAACGTCTGGGAATGGCAGGAGGACGAGTACGACCCGGTCGCGTACACGCGCCCGGGCGCCCCCCAGGGAAGGCCCGGCACCTGCGCCGAGATCCGCGCCACCCAGGACAAGCTCCGCGCCGAGGGCAAGCAGGGCTTCACAGGGTCCAACCCGATCCCCACCAACTGCGACAGGGTCCTCCGGGGAGGCGCCTTCAACTACGACGGACCTGGGCTCCGCAGCACCAACCGTGTCCACCACCCCGCGCAGTACAGGCTCGTCATGGCGGGGTTCCGCTGCGCCAAGGACGGGTGACCGAGCCGCGGACGGGGGACAGTGGAGGCCGGGCCATGCTATCTGGCCGGCACCATGGATCCGACGCTGCTCCGCAACTACCTGACCTCGGTGTACGAGATGCCCTCGCCGAACGGCCCCGTGCGCGCCTCGCTCGACGGCGACATCGTGACCGACGCGTCGAGCCTGCCGGAGATCCTGACGCGGCCCTTCGCCATCCTGACGGCGTACAACCCGCGCTCGATGCTGCTGCCGCGCAAGGTGAACGAAGGGCGGCACTTCGTGCTCCGCGACCTGCTCATCCTGGGCTGCTACCGCGTCGAGTCGTGCGTGGGTTACGAGGAGGAGCCGGAGGGGACGTGGCGCGAGCCTTCGTGGCTCGTCCACGACATCCAGCGGGACGAGGCAATCTCCTTCGGACGCGTGTTCCGGCAGAACACGATCCTGATGTGCCGCAACGCCCGACCCGAGCTCGTGGTGACGGACCCGACCTGCGACGACATCGGCAAGACGGTCGTGGGAAACTGGCGCGTCCGCGCCTGACGACGGCGGAGGCGACTACCGGTCCTCGTACGGGGCACCGAGGATCTGGAGCTGTGCGAGCGCGTCGCGCCGATCGGGTGAGCTGGCCGGCGCGTTCTTGAGGAAGCGGTTGAAGTGGTCGATCGCGTCCTGCTTCTTGCCCGTCCGCTGGAGGGCGATCGCCACGGAGTATTCGGCGGGGTTCGCCCAGCCCGGCACGGGCTGACCTGCAGCGGCCGCCGCCTCGGCGACCGACACGGCCGCGACCAGGTGCGGGGCCGCCGCCGCCACGTTGCCGCGATCGAGCAGCAGCTTGCCGTAGTGGTAGCGCCACGTGGGCCGGTTCTCGTCGCCCTGGATGGCCTTCTGCCACTCGACCATCGCCCCGTTGAGATCGTTCTTGTCCTCGTCGCAGAGCGCCAGCTCGGCGTGCGCGTCGACGAGCGTGGGCTTCAGCTGGAGAGCGTGATTGAGATCCTTGATCGCGTCGTTGACCGTGAGGTTCTTTCGCTCGAGCGCGCCCCGCTGCCAGTAGCCGTCGGCCAGGAGATTGTCGAGCGCCAGCGCCTTCTTGATCTCCATCTCCGCCGTGCCGAGATCCGGAGGCACCGACTCGTTGGCGAGCCACGCGACGTACAGGTGGTACTCGGCGTGGTTCGGATCGAGCTCGACGGCGCGCTTCAAGTGGCGGTCCGCCGACTGGAGGTTCGCACCCCCGAGCATGAACTCGGCCCGCCCGAGGTAATGGTTCGCCTCGGCGCTCGTCGGCCTCTTCACGTTCACCTTGGTGAGGTACGGAAGCGCGTCCTTCGCCCGCCCGACCATGACGTACGAGGCGCCGACGCGGAGCTGAAGATCGAGGTCGTCCGGCGCCTTCTGGAGCGCCGAGGTGAACTGGTCGAGCGCCTGCTCGACGTGCCCCGACTGCTCGTAGAGGACTCCGCGCTCGAGCGAGAGGTTCGGGTAGTCCTTGTCCGCGGCGAAGACGGCGTCGAAAGCGGCCGCAGCCTCGGTCCAGCTCCTCATCTTGCGGTAGGTGACCCCGAGCTGGTAGCGCGACTGCAGATCCTTCGGGTCCTTCGCGACAGCGTCGTTGTAGTGCGCGATGGCCTGGTCGTAGTTGCCCTGCGCCGCGGCGACCTCGCCCAGGGCCCGCTGCATCCCCGCCGAGTCCGGCAGCTTGGACTGCGCCTCCTTGAGCTTCGCCTCCGCCTCGGCGGCGCGCGCCTCCCCGGCGAGCAGCTCCGCCAGCGCCACGTAGGGCTCGATGGCGTCTTCCGCCTTCAGATCGATGAGTCCCAGCGCCGCGATGTAGCTCTCCTCGGCCTGCTTCTTGTTCCCGAGCGCCTCCTCTGCCTTGCCCAGCCAGAGAGCGACCTGCATGCTCTTCGGGTACGCCTCGCGCGCCGCCAGGAGCTGGGTCTTCGCGTCCGCGAGCCGCTCGAGCGCGATCTTGGTCTTCGCGTCGTCCACGATGGCGCGCGTGTTCGCGGGCTCCGTCTGCACCGCCGTGTCGAAGTGGGCGAGCGCCTCCGTGTAGCGTGAGTCCTTGTAGAGGAGCTCGCCCAGGCCGACGAGCGCTGAGACGTTGCTCGGCTCGAGCTTGGAGCACGCTTCGAACGCGGCCCGCGCCTCCGCCAGCCGCCCCCGCGTCAGGTGGATCCACCCTGCGAGGGCCTGTGCCCGCGCGACGTCGACCTGGGCGGCGTGGGCCTTGGCCTTGCCCTCGATGATCTCCTTGAGATCCGCGAGCGCCGCCACGTCGTCCTTGTCCTTCTCCCAGGCGAAGCGTGCACGCATGGCGAGGGCGCCAGCGTCGCCTGGAGACGCCGTGATTGCAGCCGTCACCGCGGCGCGTGCCTTGACGAGGTCACCGGCCATCTCCTGGGCGCGCGCCAGCCCGAACTGCGCACGCGCGCTCGGGGCGAGCTGTGCGGCCTTCGAGAACGCAGCGATCGCGGCCGCCGCGTCCTTCGCCTGGAGCTCCACCTCGCCGCGCATGAGGGCGATGTCGAGCTGCATGGGGTCGCTCGGATCCGTCTTGCTCGCGGCGTCGAGCTCCTTGCGGGCGGCCGGCAGATCGCCATCGACGCCCTTCTGCACGCCCGTAGCGAGCGCGAGGTAGCGGGTCTCCGGCGCCGCGTTGCGCACCTCATCGACCCACGCCTTCGCCCGCGTTGCACGCGCCGCGTCGCGGCCGAACCGGAGCTGCGTCTCGTATTCCGCGATGGCGGTGTAAAGCGTCAGCGGCCGGACGCGCGGCGTGACCTGGTGCGCGGCGGCGAGCTCGTCGACCGCTGCTCGCGCCGTGTCGAACAGGTCGTCGCCGAGCTTTGCGCGCGCGGCAGCCGAGCGCTGGTCGAAGATGCGCGCGTACTGGTTGCGGTGGAAGACGTCACCCAGCGCCTGGTAACCGAACGCCCCGTAGCTCGTGAAATGCAGGAGCGCGCCAGCCACGACCACCCCGAAGAGGCCGAAGGCCACCGCGCGCGGGGCCCGCGAAGACTTGCCCACGGACGTCGTCTTCTTGTCGCGGCGCGGACGCGGAGCCGCGTCGCCGTCGGAGCGGAGACCGTCCTCGGGAAGGCTGGGATGCGCCTCCGCGTCGAGCTCGGCGCTCCCGCCTGCGCCGCCGAGGTCCACCTCTCCGTAACCCATGCCACCGCGGGTCGCCTTGGGCGCCGGGGGAAGGCTGGGATCGGGGGCGATGTCGAGCTCCTCGATGTCGTCGAGCTTGGAGCGGGGCAGGTTCAGATCGCCGAAGTCTGCCTCGCCGATCGCCATCGGCATGTGGTGGTTGTCGTCGAGGCGCGCCGGGAGATTGCCCGCGGCGGTCGGCAGACCCACGCCGGCAACCTCCGGCAGACCTGGCCCGCCGACCGAAGGAAGCCCAACCCCGGCCACCGCCGGGAGCCCGATCCCCGCGGTCGCAGGGAGCCCGATACCTGCGGTCGCCGGGAGCCCGATCCCCGCCACCGCAGGAAGCCCTATCCCCGCCACCGCAGGAAGCCCGACCCCGGCCACCGCAGGAAGCCCGGCCCCCGCCACGGCGGGAAGCCCGACGCCACCGAGCGACGGAAGATCGTTCGGGAGGGCGGGCAGGTCGGCACCGCCGCCCAACGAAGGCAGATCGATCTCGCCGAAGGCCATGCTCTGCGGCCTGGCTGCGGGCGAAGGCAAGTCCGTGTCGATCTCACCGAACGCTGCCGAGCCGCCCCCGCGCTTCGCTGCCGCGACGGGGAGCCCTGCGTCGATGTCGCCGAAGCCCGCCGCGGTTGCGCCGCCGCGCTTCGGCGCTGCAACCGGGAGCCCGGCATCGATGTCGCCGAACGCCCCGGGCGCTCCGCGCTTGGGCGCGGCGACCGGGAGCCCCGCGTCGATGTCACCGAACCCGGCCGCAGTGGCGGCTCCACGCTTGGGCGCGACCACGGCCGGCAGGTCTGCGGGGCCGCGCGCGGCGGGCTTCGCCGCGACGGGCTTCGCGGCAGGGAGGTCCGCCCCGGCGGACGGGAGATCGATCTCGAAGGTTGGCGCCTTCTTCGGCGCCGCGGCCTTCACCGCAGGCAGATCGCCCATGACGGGCAGCTCGATGTCGAAGTCCTGGAGCGACGGTGGGTTCGCCCGTGAGGGCGCGGGGGCCGCCGGCGCGGCCGCCGCAGCGGGAGGGGGCTGACGCGGGGGCACGGCAGGGGCTGCGGTGGGAGGCGGCCCGAACCCGAAGGCCGTCTTCTTCGGCTGCGCATTCTTCGGCTGCGCGACCGCCGGGAGGCCGGTTCCGTCCGGCAAGGCGGGGAGGTCGATCTCGTCGGTACCGGCAGACGGTAGCTGGGCCATCGTGTGCGCCCTGGCGGGCGGCGGCTTGGCGACCACCTTCGCGGCAGGCAGCGGCGGGGCCGGGGCGTCGAAGCCGGCGAACGGATCGTCCGCGGTCGGCGCAGCGACGGGCGGCGCCGGAGGCGGGGCAAGCCCTCCGGGCTGGATGCCGACGCCCATCATGGTCTGCCTCTTCACAGGCCCGGGCTTCGGCCCAGGAGCGGCAGCGACCGCGGCCGCGGTCGGCAGCGGCGCCTGCACGGGCGGCGCCGCGGGCGGAATGGCGACCGGCTTCACCGGAACCGGCACGGCAGGGGGCTTGCCAGGCATCGGGCGGGGCTTCCCCGACACCGCGGGCAGCCCAGCGGCCGAAGGATCGACGAGGGCCGGCAGATCCCCGAAGTCGGGGATGTCCCCGAAGTCGGCGGGGCCGGCCGGAGGCGCGGCTGGCTTCGGCGGTGGCTTTGGCGCTGCGGCCGGCGGAACCGGCGCGGCAGCACCTGCCTGCGGGCTCTGCACCACGAACGAATGCCCACACTTCGGGCAGCGCATCTTGAGACCGGTCGCCGGTACGCGCCGCTCGTCTACCTGATACGGCGCCTTGCACGCCTCGCACTCGACCTTGAGCATCTCGTTCCTTGAAGGGAAAGGCTATCAGAAGGGCGGCCAGCGGAGCGAGCAAGCGGCTGCGCCCCACCCCGCCTCCGTCAATTCCCTCCCTCGCCCGTCCCCGCCCTACAATCGCCCCGTGATCAACCCCTCCCTCTCCTACCCGGTCCAGCTCGCCCTCCGCGCCAGCGCCATTGGCACCGCCTGCGTGCATGCCGGCGACGGTCGTGATCCCAGCTCCGGCGCGCTCGAGACGCCGCTCGTCCTGTCGAGCGCCTTCGGCTTCGCCAGCGCCGAGGAGGCGGCCGCAGCCTTCCGCGGCGAGGGGGACGCGTACATCTACGGCCGCTGGGGCAACCCCACGGTCGAGGCGCTCGAGGCAAAGCTCGCCGCGCTCGAGGGCACCGAGGCTGCGTGCGCGACGGCGAGCGGCATGGCCGCCGTCAGCGGATCGATCCTCACCATCTGCGAGTCCGGCAGCCACATCGTCGCCCCGCGCTCGATGTACGCCGAGACGGCCCGCCTCTTCCGCGAGAGGCTCCCGCGCCTGGGCATCACGACCACGTTCGTCGACGCGAGCGACACCGCCGCCTACGCCGCGGCGATCCGCCCCGAGACGCGGGTGCTGTACATCGAGACGCCGTCGAACCCCACCCTGCGCGTCTCGGACATCGAGGCCATCGTTGGCCTCGCCAAGGGCAAGGGCCTCTTCACCATTGCCGACAACACCTTCGCGACCCCTTTCGCCCAGACGCCGCACGCGCTCGGCGTCGACGTCGTCGTCCACTCGATGACCAAGTCCCTCGGCGGCCACGGAGACGCGATCGGCGGCGTCGTGTGCGGGCGCAAGCCCGACGTGGCGCGGATCGCGGAGACGATCGTGAAGGGCTTCGGCGGCGTCCTCTCGCCTTTCACGGCCTTCCTCATCGCGCGCGGGATTCGGACCTTCGCGCTCCGCCAGCGCCAGGCCTGCGAGTCGGCGGCGGCGATCGCGGCGCGCCTCACCGAGCACCCCGCCATCGCCAGGGTTCACCACCCCGCGTTGCCCACCCACCCCCAGCACGCCCTCGCGTGCCGGCAGATGCACGCGTTCGGCTCGCTCCTCTCGTTCGAGGTGAAGGACGACAACGCGCTCGCGCGGGGCCGGCGCGTCCTCGAGGCGGTGCGCATCATCACCCACGCCGTCAGCCTGGGCGACGTCCGCAGCCTGCTCGTGCACCCGGCGTCCACCACCCACTCGACCATGCCACCGGACGACCGCGTACGCGCCGACATCCATGACGGTCTGCTGCGGCTCAGCGTCGGCATCGAGCCGCTCGAGGACCTCTGGGCGGACCTGAAGCAGGCGCTCGTCGCGTAGCGCCTCCCCGGCTGCCGTTGGCTTCCGTTCTCGGTCGCCCCCAGGTAACCTCGAAGGGATGCCGTCCGGGGAGGAGGAACAGCGCGGCACGGAGCGGCTCGGCAGCGTCTTGCTCCGGAAGTACACGCTGGAGCGCGTCATCGGCTCGGGCGGCATGGCGGTGGTCTACGCGGGCACGCACCGCAACAAGAACCGCGTCGCGGTGAAGGTGCTCCACCAGGAGCTATCGGCGCGGAAGGACCTGCGGGAGCGCTTCCTCCGCGAGGGGTACGTCGCCAACACCGTCGACCATCCAGGAGCGGTCGCGGTCCTCGACGACGACACGGCGGAGGACGGGTCGGCGTTCCTCGTCATGGAGCTCCTCCAGGGCATGACGGTGGAGGCCGCGCAGGACGCCCACCAGGGCCGCCTCGACGCCCCCACGGTCCTCGCGATCGCCCGCCAGCTGCTCGACGTCCTCGCGTCGGCGCACGCCCACTCCATCGTCCATCGCGACATCAAGCCCGCGAACCTGTTTCTGACGCGTGAGGGCGCGCTCAAGGTCCTGGACTTCGGCATCGCGCGCGTCCGTGAGGCGGCAGGCCACGAGCGGTCGACCACGACGGGGAACGTCTTCGGGACGCCGGCCTTCATGGCCCCCGAGCAGGCCGCAGGCCGCGCGAGCCTCATCGATCCGCGGACCGACATCTGGGCGGTCGGCGCCACGATGTTCACGCTGATGAGCGGGCAGCAGGTGCATTCGGGCGAGACGCCGCAGCACGTCGCGCTCCTCGCAGCGACGACGCCCGCCCGCTCGCTCGCGGACGTCGTGCCCGGGGTCGACCCAAGGGTCGCTGCGGTGGTGGACCGCGCGCTCGCGTTTGCCCAGGAGGGCCGCTGGCAGAGCGCCGCGTCGATGCGGGACGCGGCGGCCGATGCCTACCAGGCCATCGTGGGCGAGCCCATCGGGCCGTCCGCGCTCCTGCCGGCGCTGGGAGAGCTCGAACGAGGAGCTCTGCAAGGTCCTCTGTCGAGGAACCCCGGTGGCACGGGCGCGCTGGCTGCTCCGTTCGCCCCCACGCTGTCCAGCGACGCCGGGCTCCCTCGGCCCGGCGGGAGCGATGCCGGCGCGAGGGCGCCTGGGGTCAACCGAGCGGGAATGACCGCCGGAACCGGGATGACGACGGAGCAGCCGGTCGCGGGGCTTCCCTCGAAGCGGCGGCTCCCCCTCGCGCTTGGCGCCCTGGCGGCCGTCGCGGCGGTGGTGGCGGCGACCGTGCTTCTCGGGCAACCGCGCCGCCCCGCGACCGGGCCCGCGGCGCCGCCGGCGAGCGCAGCGGCCCCGGCGGCGCCGAGGTCCGAGGCCCCCGAGCCGCAAGGCCCCGCCGCCGAGCCACCGCCGACGGGCGCTCCGGCGCCCGATACGACGCACACCGCGGCGACGCCGAGCCTCGAGCCGGCGACGTCGTCTCACACGACGGGGCCAGGTCGACCCGCCGGGCGACTACCCGCGGGAGCGACCTCCGCCGCGCGGCAGGCGCCGTCGAGCAGCGATGCCGGGGCGGCCAAGCCCGGGCACGGTGATTGGAACATGCAATGAGAGCTCGCGGCCCGCTGGCCGCCGTTGCGATGGGGTGGCTGCTGCTCGCCTGCAACCTCCTCGTGGGCATCGACGACCTACCGACGGGCGCCGCGCCGGATGGCGCCGTGCACGCCGACGCGACTGCCCAGGATGGCCCGGTCGGCGCGGAGCCGGGCCCGGAGGGAGGCGACGCCACGACGGGCGACTCGTCCGCCGCCGACTCCACGGTGAGCGACTCCTCGGCCCCGGACGCGAGCCTCGCCGATTCGACTTCTCCCTCGGACGCTGCGGACGCTGCGGACGCCTCCGACGGCGATGCAGCGGACGGCAGCGACGCCTCACTCACCGTCACCGGCACGATCACCGGCCTCGCCGGCGGCGCGTCCGTCGTCCTTCAAGACAGCGCCGGTGACCAGCTGACCGTCTCGACCAACGGTACCTTCACTTTCCCGCTCGCCGATGGCGGCGCCTACCCCATCAGCGTCCTCACCCAGCCCACGACGTCCCCGGCCGCGCTGTGCACGGTCGACAACGGGGACGGGACGGCCACGGTCTCCTGCGACACCATCGTGAGCGTCGGGACCGGGTATGTGAGCACGTGCGTGGTCCTGTCCCGCGGCTCGGTCGCTTGCTGGGGGGACAACACGGCCGCGACCCTGGGCGACGAGACGTTCGTGAACTCGGACACCCCCGTGGCGGTCCCGGGGCTCTTCGACGCGGTCCAGGTCGTCGTGGGGCTGGCCCACGCCTGCGCGTTGTCGGCGACGGGTCAGGTCTATTGCTGGGGCAACAACGGGTCCGGCCAGCTCGGTAACTCGAACCCGGCCACGGCGACCCATCCGGTGTCCGTCCCGGGCCTGGCCGCCGTGTCCGCGGTCGCGGCAGGCGCGTACCACACGTGCGCGCTCGTGGCCGACGGCGGGGTCGTCGAGTGCTGGGGCGACAACGCGTACGGCGGCCTCGGCGACGGTACGCTGGCGTCGACGAGCGCGCCCACGAAGGTCTCCGCGAGCCAGGGCGACGCGGGGCTCGCCGGCGTCACCGCGATTGCGGCCGGCGGCTACCACACGTGCGCGCTCCTCGGCGACGGCGGGGTCGACTGCTGGGGCCTCGACACGAGCGGCCAGCTCGGGAACGGCTCGCTCACGAGCTCGACCACGCCCGTGTCCGTCGCAGGCCTGAGCGGCGTGACGGCGATCGCCGCCGGGAGCGCGCACTCTTGCGCCGTCATCGGTGCAGGGGACTCGAGCGCGGGCGGCACCCTCGAGTGCTGGGGGAACAACAGCACCGGCGCGCTCGGTATCGGAAGCGTCGTCACCATGAGCACGCCCCAGCTCGTCGTGCTCCACGCGCCCGCGCTCGAGGTGACGTGCGGCTCGTCGTTCACCTGCGCCCGGCTCGTCGGAGGCGCGGTCGACTGCTGGGGGGAGAACGTCTGGGGCGAGGTCGGCAACGGAGGAACCACGCAGGAGACCTCGCCCGTCGCGGTCCCCGGGGCCGCAGGCGCGACGCTCGTGGCGGCTGGCGACATCCATGCCTGCGCCCTCCTGGCGAGCGGCCTCGAATGCTGGGGAGGCGACGACTACGGCCAGCTCGGCAACGGCGTCGCGACGCAGGTGAACACGCCCACGGCGGTCCCCGGCATCGGCGCCGTCACGCTGCTCAGCGCGTACAACGACCAGTCGTGCGCGTTGATCGACGGGGGCACCGCGGCCTGCTGGGGAAGGAACACCTTCGGCACGATCGGCAACGGCTCCGTCGCGACGGCGAGCACCCCTTCCACGGTCGACGGGCTCACCGGCGCCGTGCAGGTGACCACTGGCGGGTTTCACTCATGCGCCGTGCTCGCCGACGGCGGGCTCGACTGCTGGGGCTACAATGCATACGGCGAGCTCGGCAACGGGACGCTCACGCAGGCGCTCGTGCCCGTCCCGGTCTCCCTCGGCGACGCCGGCGCGGCGACCGCCGTGGCCGTGGGCCCGTACGCCACGTGCGCGATCGTCGGCGGCGGCGTGAGCTGCTGGGGCCAGAACGCCAGCGGCCAGATCGGCAACGGCACGACGACCAACGCAAGCACGCCCGTCCCCGTGCCGGGACTGACCGGCGTGACATCCATCTCCGTCGGCGACGCCCACACGTGCGCGGTCTCCGACGGCGGCGTGAGCTGCTGGGGCCTCAACAACTTCGGGCAGCTCGGCCGCGGGCCGGTGAGCAACACGCCCTACCTGAGCCCCGTGCCGGTGCCGGGCCTGTCGAACGTGAAGGCGGTGATCGCCGGGTACGCCCACACGTGCGCCCTCATGGCGGACGGCGGCGTCGACTGCTGGGGGGACAACGCGAACGGCCAGGTCGGCAACGGGACGTTCGGGCCGGACGTCCTCGCCCCGACCCCGGTGCAATCGCTCCCGAGCGCGGTCGCCGTCGCCGCGGGCTCGTCCCACACGTGTGCGCTCCTCACGGATGGCGGGGTCGATTGCTGGGGCGACGGCGAGTACGGCCAGGTCGGAAATGGCACGACGGCGCCGGAGGTGACGACTCCGACCCCGGCCGCCCTGAGCGGGAGCGCCATCGGGGTCGTTGCGGGCGCGAACCACAGCTGCGCTCTCTTCGCCAGCGGCGACGTTCAGTGCTGGGGTTGGGACGGCTTCGGGCAGCTCGGCCTCGGCCTGACCACGCAGGTCGACGCTCCGGCCCCCGTGGAGTGAGCGCGCCGGCGAGCGCGGCGCCTGCTTCCGTTCGCGGACGGGGGACGTTACCCTGGGAGCGTGCGGACCTCCGGCCTCCTGGCGAGCCACGCCTTCGCGGCGCTGATGCTCGCCTCCGCGGTCGCCCGCGCGGACGGAGCCTCCGTCGCCGCGGAGCTCTTCCGGGCGGGCGTGACGCTCGCCGACGCGGGGAACTACGCCGACGCCTGCCCGAAGTTCGCGGAGAGCGCCAGGCTCGATCCCCACGTCGGGACGCTCGCCAGGCTCGGCGAGTGCGAGGAGAAGCTCGGGCACACGGTCGACGCGCGGCTTCACTGGGGACAGGCGAGGGACCTCGCGACGCGCCTGGGTGACAACCGCAGGGACCACGCCGAGGCCGAGCTCGCGCGCGTCGACGCGATCGTCGCGAAGCTCCTGTTCACGCTCCCCGAAGCGGCGCCGCCGGGGTTCGTCCTCGCGATCGACGCCACGACGCTCGACGCGGCCTCGCTCGGCGTCCCCATCCCCGTCGAGCCGGGGCCGCACGCCGTTCGCGCCGAGGCGCCGGGCAAGCTGCCCTTCGTCGTCTCCGTCACGACGAAGGCCGACGGCGCGGTCACCGCGGTCGCCATCGCGCTCGTGGACGCGCCCGTGCCCGTGGGACCGAGCCCGACGCCCGAAGCCCCGCCGGAGCTCCCCCCGCCCGCTCCGACCACGACGTGGAGCGGCTACAAGACGGGTGCGCTGGTGGCGGCAGGCGCCGGCGTCGTGGCCGCGGGAGTCGGGGTCGCCTTCGGCCTCGGATCCTTCTCGAGCTGGCACCACGCGACGGGCCTCTGCAGCCAGACCTCGTGCTCCCCGGGCGCCGCCGCCGACAGGAGCAGCGCCCTCGACGACGCGACCATCTCGACCGCCGCGTTCACGGTCGCAGGGGTCGGCATCGCCGCGGCGGCCGTGCTGTGGATCGCCGCTCCTCGCTCGTCACCCGGCGCGTCGGCGCTGCACGTGCTCCCCGTCGTCGGCCCCGGCGTGGCCGGCCTGCGCGTGACCGGCGCGCTCGGGCTCTAGGGCGCGCGCCCGGCGGCAGCCCGCTTCTTGGCGCCATCGTCCGCGGCAGCCCGCCGCTTGCCGGCCGCCTCGTCCGCCGCGCGCCCGTCACCGGCGCGCACGAGCACCTCTTTCAGGTAGCCGGCGGTGTGCGACCTCGGGCTCGCGGCGATCTGCTCGGGCGTGCCCACGGCGACGATCGAGCCGCCTCCGCTGCCGCCCTCCGGGCCCAGATCGATGACCCAGTCGGCGCACGCCACGACGTCGAGGTTGTGCTCGATGACGACCACCGTGTTGCCCTGGTCGCGCAGGTCCGTGAGCGCCTGGAGGAGCGCCTCGATGTCGGTGAAGTGCAGGCCCGTCGTCGGCTCGTCCAGCACGTAGAGCGTGCGGCCCGTCGCCTTGCGCGCGAGCTCGCGCGCGAGCTTCACGCGCTGGGCCTCGCCTCCCGAGAGCGTGGTCGCCGGCTGGCCGAGCGTCACGTAGCCGAGCCCCACCTTGCGCAGCGCATCGAGCCGATCGCGCACGCGAGGGATGGCGTCGAACGTCTCGTAGGCCTGCTCCACCGTGACCTCGAGGGCCTCCGCGATCGAGAGGCCGCGGTACTTCACCTCGAGCGTCTCGCGGTTGTAACGCTTGCCGCCGCACGTGTCGCACGTGACGAAGACGTCGGGCAGAAAGTGCATCTCGACGCGAAGGACGCCGTCACCCTGGCACGCCTCGCAGCGGCCACCCTTCACGTTGAACGAGAAGCGCCCCGCCTTGTAGCCGCGCGCGCGCGACTCCGGCAGGTTCGCGTAGAGCTCGCGCAGCTGACCGAAGACGCCCGTGTACGTCGCGGGGTTCGAGCGGGGCGTGCGCCCGATGGGCGCCTGGTCGATGGAGACGACCTTGTCCACGTGCTCGAGCCCGGTCACGCTGTCGCACTCGCCGACGGGCGCGGTCGCCGAGTAGAGCTTGGCGCGCGCCGCCGGCAGGAGCGTGTCGACGATGAGGCTCGACTTGCCGCTGCCCGACACGCCCGTGATGCACGTGAGCAGGCCGACCGGGATGTCGACCGTCACGTCGCGGAGGTTGTGCGCGCGGGCGCCGACGACCGAGACGTGCGCCTTGCCGGGCGCCTTGCGCACGCTCGGCACGGGGAGCCTCTTCTGCCCCGAGAGGTAGGGCCCGGTGATCGACGCCGGGTCCGCCATGATCTCGGCGGGCGTGCCCTGCGCGACGATGACGCCGCCGTGGACGCCGGCGCCCGGCCCCATGTCGAGCACGTGGTCGGCCGCGAGGATGGCCTCGCGGTCGTGCTCGACGACGAAGACGGTGTTGCCCAGATCGCGGAGCCGCAGCTGCGCCTCGATGAGGCGGGCGTTGTCGCGCGCGTGGAGGCCCACCGAGGGCTCGTCGAGCACGTAGAGGACGCCGACGAGCGCCGCCCCGATCTGCGTGGCGAGACGGATGCGCTGCCCCTCGCCGCTCGACAGGGTCTGGGCGCTGCGATCGAGGGCCAGGTAGTCGAGCCCGACGTCGATGAGGAAGCCCAGCCGCGCGGCCACGGCCTTGAGCAGCGGCTCGGCGATGGCCCGCTCGCGCGGCGCAAAGGGCACGAAGAGCGGGCTCGACGAGGAGCGCTCCGCCGCGCCGGCCGGCGCGGGCTTGCCGACCTCGTCGACGAAGGCGCGAAGCTCCCGCAGCGGCAGGCTGCCGAGCTCTGCGATGTCCTTGTCGGCGAGCTTCACGGCCAGCGCCTCGGGGCGGAGCCTCCTGCCCTTGCAGACGTCGCACACGCGCGTGACGAGGAAGCGCCCGAGCTCGTCGTCCTTGATTCCGCCCTCGTCGCCGTCCGGGTCGTCGTCCTCTTCCCGGTCTCCGGGGCCGGTGCTCTCGAGGCGGTGCTCGAGGCGCGGCACGAGGCCCTCGTAGGTCTTCCTCTTCCGCCCCGCGCCCGCGGCCTTGCTGCCCTTGGCGGTCGCAGCGCGCGGCGCTACACCAAAGAGGATCGCCTTCTGCATGGCCTCCGGCAGGCTCCGCCAGGGCACGTCGGGCGGCACGCCGAGCACCTCGACGGCGCGCGCGAGCTCCGTCGCGAGGGCGACCGATCCGCGTCTCCCCCACGCGAGCACCACGCCCTCGCGCAGCGTACGGGCGACGTCGCCGATGACGCGCTCCGGGTCCACGACGACGCGCGCCCCCAGGCCGTCGCACGTGGGGCAGGCGCCGTGCGGTCCGTTGAACGAGAACATGCGCGGCTCGATGGGCGGCAGCGAGATGCCGCAGTCGACGCACGCGAAGCGCTCGCTCAGCCAGAACGGCTCCTCGCCCTCGACCGCGACGAGCAGCCGCCCCTCGCCGAGCTTCAGCGCGAGCTCCACGCTGTCGGTCAGGCGGCCCTTGAGCCCCTCCTTCATGACGAGCCGGTCGACGACGACGTCCAGATCGTGGGTCTTGGCGCGATCGAGGCGCAGCTCGTCCCCGAGGTCGACGACCGTGCCGTCGACGCGGACGCGGACGAAGCCCTCCCTCCGCAGGCGCTCGAGCTCGAGCTTGAGCTCGCCCTTTTGCGCGCGGCAGATGGGCGCGAGCACCGACAGGCGCGTGCCTTCGCGGAGCGCGAGGACGCGGTCGACGATCTGCTGGACGGTCTGCGCCTCGATGCGCTTGCCGCACCGGGGGCAGTGGGGCACGCCGACGCGCGCGAACAGCAAACGCAGGTAGTCCGCGATCTCGGTGACGGTGCCGACCGTGGACCGCGGCGACTTCGACAGGGGCCGCTGCTCGATGGCGATGGCGGGCGAGAGCCCGTCGATGCGCTCGACGTCGGGCTTGGCGAGCTGCTCCAGGAACTGCCGCGCGTAGGCGCTGAGCGACTCGACGTACCGGCGCTGGCCCTCGGCGTAGATCGTATCGAACGCGAGCGACGATTTGCCCGACCCGCTGGGCCCGGTGAAGACCACGAGCTTGCCGCGCGGGAGCGAGACGCTCACGTTCTTCAGGTTGTGCTGTCGTGCTCCGACGACCACGAGGCGGTCCATTGGCGACCGCCTCACGTAGCACGTTCAGGCGGGCGGCGCCCTCCAGCCAGCCCCTGACCTCCGGTCATGGCCTTGCTCGAGAGCCCCCGGTCGGCGCCTTGCGCGGCCCACGCCGCGGGCTATAGGAGGCGGCATGAGCCTGCTCCCGCGCCCGCAGAAGTCCCTCCGCGCCTACCTCGAACAGTACGCGACCGAGCACACCAAGCTCGGCACGAAGCTCACGCACTTCGTGGGCATCCCGATGATCGTGGCCTCGATCCCGACGGCGCTGGTCAACCCGCCGCTCGCGGGGGGCATGTTCGTGGGCGGGTGGGTGCTCCAGTTCGTGGGGCACGCCGTCTTCGAGAAGCAGAAGCCCTCGTTCTTCTCGGACCCGTTCTACCTGCTCATCGGCCCGGTCTGGGTCGCCATCGAGGCGGGGCAGATGGTGGGCCTCGTCCCCAAGCCCCTCTACGCGGACGATCCGCCCGAGCCGCACGCGGCCACCGGCTCGGTGCCGCGCGCGTCCGCCGGCGGTGACACGGCGCTGCAGGCCTAGACTGGTAGGCCAGGTCACCGCTCGCTAACGCTCGCGGTACCGACAAGAAAGCCGGCCTTGGCCTAGACGGCGGCGCCGCC
>Ga0302283_1000189_pt1 | contig 45761 bp, 40 predicted proteins | sample III_Fen_E1_4_FD_198770 | JGI IMG/M metagenome (GOLD analysis project Ga0302283, IMG submission 198770) | Peat permafrost microbial communities from Stordalen Mire near Abisko, Sweden - III_Fen_E1_4 | ecosystem: Environmental > Terrestrial > Soil > Wetlands > Permafrost | place: Sweden: Abisko... | reverse complement strand
CTCGAAGTCGATTGTCATCCAGCCGCAGTGCGACTTGCCACATGCTTCGCTCAGGCCAGTCATAATCGCCGTCGAGGATTAGATCTGATCGCCTGCCGGAAGCAGCACGCGCGACGTCGGCCACGCCTCGGAGCGCATCGGCCATGGCAGACCCATCTACAAACAGGGTCCGATCGACGCCATTGGTGTCCGTCCACTTGTATTCGTGCGAGATGGGATTCGCCATCCAATGGTCCGCCTCCGATTCGCAATCAGAGCCAAATTCGGCGACGCGATCTGACAGAATCCTCGTGATGTTGAACTCGTAGCTAGCGGTGGCCCTCTCAAAGAGACCGATCCAGGTCCCAGACTCCCGCAGCGCGGAGTCCACGTCATCTTCAATTTCGAAGAGCGATTCGTCTGAATCGCCGATCCTTAACTCAACGCCCACCCCACCATCATCGCGCCTAAAGGGGATTCCGATCACACGGAATCTGATGTTGGTTGCCAGTTTGGCCCGTTCGGGACGATAGACCTGCCCGTCAGTGACGAACCGTGAAGACCGGTGCTCAGCTCGTGTGGCAGCCGTCAAGGTACATTCCCGGAGGCTCCCAGGCTCAGGATGACCCTGCGTGACTCGCGGCTGGCATTTACTTCGAGTTGTCGCCTCTCCCTGGCTCGTTGGTCATCGGGCGCAGAAGCCAACGAATTATTCCGAGAACGAACTTGAACGGCGTCAGGAAGAACTCAACGACGAGTATCGCAAGCATCCAGACAACTACCGCGATGCCATTGCCGAGAAGAAGCCACCACGGAACTCGGTCCGGATCCCTTCGACTCACCTCAAGAGCGTAGGTCAGGGGTCCTACTCCTGAAGCCACTGGTGATTCGTGCCGAACGGAAGCCGACACGGTAGTCGCCCGAACGTCCGTCAAGGTACATTCCCAGAGCCTCCCCTGAGGGGCGATCGTTCGGACTGAACAACGTCGACACGGCAACGGACGCCCAGACCTCCGCGCAGAAGGGGCCCCGTAGGACCCCTTCGCACTCCGACGAACCTCTACTGACTGCCATCAGATTATCAGTCGGTGTCACACCGCTCACGTAGGTTGATCTCAGCGCCCAGGGTCTGGACGACGGACCTCTACTGACTACAGGGGATCCCCGGGTTCGATTCCCGGCGGGGGCGCCCCACCTGGGGGGCCGGGCCGCCGATGGCCAGTCACCATCAAGAATGCAGCCCGGCTCTCCTGGTAAAGCGCTCTTTCAGCCTTCTCTCATGTGTCGAACCGTGGAGGAACCTTCCTAGAGGCTCCCCTGAGACGGAGTAGTTGCTTGGTGGTGCATCGCTGGCGATCAGGCCAGTCGGCGCTGGAGCCGCAGCCACGCGATACCCTTACATATGGGTTCATGTAAGGAGGATCAATGGACGTTGCGGCGAAGGTGACCTCGAAGGGGCAGGTGACGGTCCCGAAGGATGTTCGACGAGCCCTCGGCATCGAGGAAGGTGACACCGTCATCTTCCACGTCGAAGGCGACCGGGCCCAGATGGAGCGAACACCTAGCTTCCTCGACTTGGCTGGGTCGCTCAAGGTACCCGCCGCCAAGCGCAACGTCGCCTGGGACGAGGTATTGAAAAGGTCACGTGCTGCACGGGTTCCCAAGCAACGGTGAGCGCATTCGTTGACACAAACGTCCTCGTCCGACACTTGGTGGGTGATCCTCCCTCGATGGCCGCTCAAGCAACCGCCTACCTCAGGTCAGAGGCGGAACTGCTCGTCACCGACCTGGTCGTCGCCGAGACGGTCTACGTTCTCGAATCTTTCTACGAGGTCAGCCGCCAGGCCGTCGCGACATCAATTCGGTCGTTGCTGACGCTCAACTCGGTGGTCGTCGTCGATTCTGCTCTCTTGCTTCGTTCCATCGAAATCTATGAGCACGAGCGGCTCGACTTCGCAGAGGCCTACCTGGTGGCAAGTGCTGAGTCGTCGGGCGTCGGCGCAGTGGCATCGTTCGATCGGAGCATCGACCGGGTCGGCACGGTCGAACGAATCGAGCCTTAGAACCTCGCTCGTCGCATGCGACGCCGACGAGTCGGCGTTAGTTGGCAGGAAAGTGATTCGGCCCTACGGGCTCTTGGGTTGGAGGGAGTTCATCACTCCGATAAGGAATTCCTTGTCGTCACCAACAGGAAGATTTCCCGGTATTGCAAGGTCGAACAGGTACTCGACATTTCCGGAGTAGTAGAAGCTGACACTGAATCCACCTGACTCGTAGCAGAACTGGTATCCCTGGGATGAGACCAGTGGTTCGAAGAGTGGATTGGATGGACACCCCAGCTTGATCGACATGGGTACGATTCTCTCTTCGAACGGTTCCTGTGCCTGTGAATTCCAGAATTCGAACCGAAACGCCCAGCCCGTTGGGTTGGATTTTGGATACAACCAACCAGATGAGAGGGTCACTGTCCATGGCCACGAGATCCACTCGCAGCTCGGAGCATGGCGCGGCAAGAGGGGCCCGAAGGCCCCTCTGCTCAACTGCCCCGTACTGACTACTTCCAGGCTACCAGGCACTGTCACACCGCATCCGTAGGTTTCTGGCTCTCCTGACTGATCCGTGGGTCAAATCTGGGCCTCGACCTGCAGCGTGAGGATGGCGGCTCCGCTTCGGCGAAGATGGTGCGGTGGAACCGTCATACAGCTGGGAGACCGAGGACGAAGATGACTATGAAGCGGCGAACGCCGAGCTGAAGAGGCGGTTCGTCGCATGGGCGGACGACAAGGGACTCGAGGTCGACCGAGATGGACCCGAAGGCCTGCTCCACTACAAGTGGGCCTATGTGGATGGCCACCTCACCCGTTGGAGACGCCGCGACCTCTATGAGATCTACCTGGAGCTCTACCCGGCCAAGGTGATGGCCGAGGCTGACGAGCTGGACGAGATCCTCGCCGAGTCGAAGTCCTTCATCACGTTCCTCGCCGAGACCGATCTGCTCGACGAGGAAAGTGAGTCCCCCGAGATGCTCTGTGACTTCCTTGACGAGATCGCACCTGAGTTCAGGGAGCACATGGCCGACTCGTCCCGATACAGCTTCGGCAAGCGGCTCTGGACCGAAGCGGCCAGCGAAGGCGTGTCCCCTGGCGACCCGGCGGCGGTCGAAGCGTTCATGGAGCGTTTCAACTCCCGGCCCCGAGCCGAGAGGGACGCCATCTTGGGCCCGGGCCTCATGCCCGCCGGCCGCCGGGCCACCTCCGGTCGGTTTACACCGCCGGGAACACCGCCCCGGTCGTCAGGAAAGCACCGCAAGCGCAGGCGTTGAACGTCCCGGCAGCTCTGGGCAGTAGCCCCCGCGGTCGAGGAGGGCCAGGGCAATCAGATGCTCGGGCTTGGCGAACCCGAAGGCCATTCGGTGCAGCACCCGGATCTTGGTATTGGTCGACTCGATCAGGGCGTTGGACAGATCGTTGAGCATGGCTGCCTCGATGCCGGCGATGTTCTTCCTGATCTTGCGGCCGAGGTCGACGAAGGCCGGAATCCGGCACCGCTGGGCCCAGTCGAGCCAGCCGTCCAACATGGCAAGGGCCAGCACGCCCTTGGTCCGGATGGCCAGCCGCAGCTGCTCTTATCCGTTAACCGGCCCTGAGCGGGTCTGGGACGAGGGGTCCACGATTCCGCGGTAGACGGGATAGAGACTGGGTCCGACAAGGGAGCCGAACATGGTTTCATCGGTGGTCCGGAGCGGTCGGGGACACAGGCTCACGGGTGATGACACGACCGTTGTTGCAGCCAATCGGTTCCTCGGACACCTTGAGACCCGGTGCTACTCACCGGCGACGGTTCGTGCCTATGCATTCGACCTCTCCAACTTCGCCTTGTTTCTCACGGATCGGAGTCTGACGCTCGACGAGGTGCGACCGACCGACCTCTTCGACTATCTGGACTGGCAGCAGAAGCAACGACCGCAGACCGCAGCCAAGGTGGTCCCGATCCGGGGGGTGGGTGCAGCCCCGGCGACAATGAACCGGCGCATCGCCTCGGTGAGGGGACTCTTCGAGCACATGGTGATCGAGGGAACCCGTCAGGACAACCCCGTGCCGGCGGCGCGCCGATCGAGCGGCCTGCGATCCACCCGACGGGGCCTGCTCGGGCATGTCCCCGCGGCACGCCAGAAGCGGGGCGGACGGCTCGTCCGGCAACCCCAACGGCTCCCCGAGAGCCTCGATCCGGACGACGTCGCCTTGTTCCTGAACGACCTCGAGACACACCGAGACCGCGCCATCGTCCTCGCCATGGTGTTCGGCGGCCTGCGAGCGGCCGAGGTGCGTGGTCTCCGACTGGCGAATATCGATATGGGATTGAAGAGGGTTCGTGTCGTCGGCAAGGGTGGCCGCGAACGCATCGTGCCGGTCGACCCGGCCTTCTTCAGTGAGTGCGCTGCCTACGTGCGGACCGAGCGTCCGCCGGGGTGCAAGACGCCGGAGTGCTTCGTGGTCCTGCGGGGTCCGACGACCGGGGATCCGCTGACCGAGGACGGCCTGCGCAAGATCTTCCGGACCCACCGGGACCGATCGGGCGCCATGCGGGTGCGACCCCACCGGCTCCGCCATACCTATGGGACCGAGCTGGCCACAGCGGGGGTCGACCTGCTGGTGCTGCGCGAGCTGATGGGGCACGCCTCACCGGAAACGACGGCGGCCTATGTCCATCTCTCACCCGACACCCTGGCCGCAGAGTTCGCTGCCGCCCGGAAAGCCCTCGGCCGATGACGATCGCCCAACTCGTCGATCCCGCCGTTGACGACGCGCTGGACGCCTTCATCGAGCACTCCAAGCAGTTCCCGATCAAGAAGGAGGCCCGCCAACAGCTCATCCGGGTCGCCACCTGCTTCCACGCCGCCCACCGTGACTTCGCCGCCTGGATGGGTGGGCCGGTTGACGGCCGCCTGGTAGAGCTGTCTCGGCGCACTGGGTCATGGCCGTTCGTCTTCTTCGTGCTCCTGAGCGGCCGATGCCAGGCTGACCTCGACTTCCTGTTCGCCAAGCACTTCGGCCACTCCGGCCGGCGCTCCACCTCCATCCTCTATCCCGACGACATCGCCGCCCTGCGCGTGGCAGCCGAGCGGCTCGGGGAGAGCGAGCAGTCCTTCACCGATCTCGTTGCTGGGGTGATTCCCCTGGCCATCGCCCATTTCGGGGTTCCACCGAGTGGTCTCAGCATCGGGAATCTCGAGGACCTCGTGGCCTTCACCGAGACGAGCCCGAGGCTGTCCGCCGCCATGCGGCGCAGCCGTCACGCTCAGCTGTTCCGGCTGCGTCAGTTGCTCTTCCAGGCGGGCATGACTGACGACGCACCACCCCGCCGCCGGGAAGGTGGACCGGCCACCCGGGCTCAACGACTGGCGGCAGTGCCATCACCCGCCGTCCGCCACACGATCCTGGCCTACTTGGAGGCACGATCGGCCGTGGTGCGCCCCAAGACCCTCGACAAGCTCACCAGCGCGCTGGCCATCTTCGGCGAGTTCATCGGTGAGCATTTCCCCGAAGTGGGGTCGATCGGCCAGCTCGACCGCCACCACGTCGAAGCCTTCTTGACCTGGACGGCGACCCGGCCCGGACGCCGGGCGCAGGATGGCGCCAAACCCGTCGGCCCCTTCGTGCCCGCGCACGCCGCCTTCACCTTGCGCAACTTCCTGGACGACATCGCCGCTTGGGGATGGGCAGAAGCCCCCCAGCGCCGGCTCGTCTTCGCAACCGACATCCCGAGGCAACCCGAGATCCTCCCGAGGGCCCTCCCGCCGGATGTGGACGCCGCCCTCATGGAAGCGGTGCGCGGTCTCGATGATCTCTTCGCCCGGATCGCTATCACCGTGCTTCGACACACCGGGCTGCGCAGGGGCGAGTTGCTCGACCTGGAGCTCGACTGCGTCACGGACTACGGACCGAGCGGGATCTGGTTGCGCGTTCCCATCGGGAAGCTCCACGACGAACGGGCCGTCCCGCTTGACGCCACCGCCATCGAGGCCCTCGAGGAATGGATGGCCCAGCGTGCCGTCCAGCGCGCGATTCCCCATCAACGCGACGGGCGGCTGTGCGACTTCGTCTTCATGGAGCGGGGGCGGCAGTTGGGACCGGCCCGGATCCAGCGCGGGCTGAGGGACGCCGTTCGCATCGCCGGCCTCGTCGGCACCGACGGAGCACCGCGCAAGGTGGTGGCCCACCAGCTGCGCCATACCTGGGCCACCGAGCTCGTGAACGCAGGGATGTCCCTCCAGGCCCTCATGGCTCTTCTCGGGCACCGCACTCCCGAGATGACCATTCGTTATGCCCGGCTCTCATCCCCGACTCTGCGGTCCGCGTACGACCAGGCGCTCGGCAAGGTGGCCCCCAGGATCCCAGTGGCGCCGGCGGGGCTCCCTGCCGTCCCGGACAGGGTCTCGTGGCTGTCAGCGGAGATGCTGAAGACCCGGGTCGCCCACGGGTTCTGTGCGCGGGAACTGGCGGCCGAGGCCTGTCCCTATGCCAACGTCTGCGAGACCTGCGCCAACTTCGTCACCACCCCCGAGTTCGCACCGGCGCTCGGAGCCCAGCTGGACGATGTCCGGGCGTTACGAGACGACGCTGAACGGCGCGGATGGAAGTCGGAGGTGAGTCGCCATGAGCGGGTCATCGTGAGCCTGGAACGGCATCTCCGACGCCTCACGGACAACACCCCTGGTCAATGAGCAGTGTTGGTCCGGCGGCGAGGGCCGGTTAATTCATCAGGTAGGCCCGGTAGAGCTTGGTGTTGACCTTGGCGATCCAGGCCAGCTTGCCGGCCTGGCGGGGGGTCAGGTCTTCGGGGTTCCGCCACAGGGCATAACGGCAGCCCTTCAGCTGGTCGGCGTGCCCGGACATGCCGCCCCTCCTCGCCTCGTTCCACACCTGGCGACGCACCTCGTCCAGGGCATCGGTGGCCCACTGCACCACGTGGAAGGCGTCAATACAGAGGGTGGCGTTCGTCGCCCGCTCGGCCACCACCGTGGCGATCCATCCGGCTCCATCGGCGCTGACCAGGGAGATCCGGCCGGACCGCTCCTCGCCGAGCAGGTCGAAGAACCCGTTGAGCGTCTTCTTGTCCCGCCCGACCGCTGCCCAGACAAGACGACCCGAATCATGGTCCACGACGATGGTCAGGTAGCGGTGGCCCTTCTTGTAGCTGATCTCGTCGATGCCGATGCGGGTGAGCCCGTCGAAGGGATCGTGGGCGGCTCTGCCGTCAGCCACCACCCGGTCGATGATCGATCCGACCGTCCGCCAGGCGATCCGCATCAGCTCACAGACGGTCGATTTGGCGGTGTGGGTGACCAACCAGGCCACCTGGTCGTCGAAGAACCGGGTGTGCCCGGCTCCGTGGCGGGCCCATGGCACCTGGGCGACGGTCGGGCCGTGCTCGGGACAGTTCACCCTCGGGGAGTCGGCCTGGAGGAAGCACTGCATGGTCCCGAGATCGAGGGCTCGCCAGTTGCGGCGTCCTTCGCCCTGGTCATAGCCGGGAGCCCGTCCTCCGCAGCGTCCACACCGGCGCTTGGTCGCACGCCGCGGCCGCACGTGGACCACCACGGTCTCGGACTCCTCGTCGAGGTTGATTTCCTCGATCACCGTCGCCCGGTCGACACCGAGCACGCGACGCCATACGTTGGCACCGAGCACGCCATCCTCCTTGTTGCGTCTTCGAACCGTTGAACAGTCCGAAAACGTAGGCGGGGGCTGGCGTTGCTCGCGTCAGGGGGACGTCAGGGCGCCCACGGATCAGTCAGTAGAGCCAGGTTTCTTGGTGCGCCCTGGGCCTGGACGGCTGCCCCGTACTGACTACACGGGAGCACCGGGTTCGACGCCCGGCCAGGGTGCCTCATCCGGGGGAGCCGGATCACTGACGGTTGGTCTCCGTCGAGGACGTGGCCCGGCCCGTCGGATACCCCATTCGTGCCGCGAGGCGACGTCGAACGCCCGACCGTCCGCGTGTCCGTCAAGGTCGTTCCCAGAGGCTCCCCTGTGGGGCGAAGAACCGCCGTGATGACGCCTATCCGGTGGTTGCGGGCGATTCGGCATCCCCGCAACTGTCGAGTGTCATCCGGGTTGCATCGTCTACGCAGATGATCGTGGAGCCTGGGGGTGGATGGTCTCACCTCGGGCCAACATCTCGACGAACTGACTGATGCGTCTGGAGCGGGTTTCGGGTCTTTTGGCGTTTCCGATCCTGTAAAGGATGGCGTATCGGTTCGCACTGGTGAGCGTCTCGAACATCGCCGCTGCGCGAGGATCGGAACTCAGAGCTGCGACGAGATCCTCCGGCACCTCACTGGCGGCTTGCCCGGCGTAGGCCGCCTCCCATCGGCCATCCTCCTTCGCCGTTCGCACCTCGTCCTCACCGGATCGATGCATTCGACCGGTGGCAATGAGCCGTTCGGCGATGGCTGTGTTCCGTTGGGACCATGGGCTGCGAGCTGTTCGAGGTGTGAACCGTCGACGGAACGTAACGGCATCACGTCGCCCCAATTGACCGTCAACCCAGCCGAAACAGATCGCCTCCTCAAGCGCCTCGTCGTACGAGACGGTTGTCGGATCGACCGTTCCCTTCTTGGCCAGTACCAGCCAGACACCCCGTGAATCGGCGTGATGGTCGCTCAGCCATCTTCGCCATTCGGCGGCGTCCCCAACCAGCAGCTCCGGGAGATCCACGGCGTCCACCGTATCCTCGATGTGTCCGTCATTGAGGCCCAGTCGACACGTTGTGCCGTCTTGTCACATGATCCTCTTGGCACGGGCTCAGGGCCTCTTCGGGGGGCGACGTGCCTCCCTGCCGTCGGCCTGCCGACTGCTCCACGGTGCGCACACAGGGCCAGGAGGCCTCACTGTGTGACTGCCTCGAGCGGGCGTTACCCAGGCTACCGGTGCGTGCCACACGTCAGTCGCGTGTGTTCGACTGCGTCCCGGGTCGGGTTGACTGCCCCGTCCCGGCCCCATGCGTGCACCGGGATCGTCGACCGGCCTGGGCCCTCGACGGCGCCGGGTCGGAGGTGCCTGCCTATCGCGGCATGAGCGGATCAGCTCCTCGCTCGGACCGTCTCTCCACTACCGGGTGCGGTAGTGGAGGTACACGACACCGTTGTCGAACCGGCGTTCCTCCAGCAGGTCCAGTTGGACCTGGTTGTCACTGGCGAACGCCGACTTCCCCCTGCCGACGAGCACCGGGTAGACGAAGAGCTGGCACGCATCGACCAGCCCGGCGTCGAACGCGTGCGCCGCAAGGGTGGACCCACCGACGATCAGATCGCCCGCTGCAGAAGCTTTGATCTGGCGGACCGAGTCCGGGTCGAAGTCACGCTCGAGACGCGTCGAGGCGGTCGCGACGTCGTCGAGGGTCGTGGAGTAGACGACCTTGTCGGCCGCCTTCCAGACACTCGAGAATTCAGCCATGCCGTGGGACTGTGCGGCCAGGGTGGGGTCGGTCTCCCAGACGGCCATCGTCTCGTACATGCGCCGTCCGTAGAGATGGGTTCCGATGGGGCGCACCCTGTCGGTAATGAAGGCGAAGACCTCGTCGGACGGCGCGGTCCAGTCGAATTTGCCCTGCCCATCCTCGATGTAGCCGTCCAGGGACATGTTGGCGATGTAGATCAGCTGGGCCATGCGGCTCCTCGGTGGCCGGTGTGACGGTACCGGCGAGCCAGTGTACGCGGGTTGCCCGGGGACCGACTCGTCCGATCGGTCTCCCGATACGGGACCCCGATACGGTGCACCGCCCCGAGCGGCTGTGCGGTCGCACGCGCGGGGACCTGGCCCGGGCCGAAGTGGTGCGACACGATCGGGGTGGTGCCTACAGCTGGCGGATGACCGACGCCGGCACCCCCGCCACCAGTGTCGCCGGGGGGACGTCGTGCGTCACGACGGCCCCGGCTGCGATGACCCATTCGGCACCGATGGTCACGCCGGGCAGGACCGTGGCCGCGGTACCGATCCAGACGTTCCGTTCGATCGTGATCGGCTCCACCGTGATGAAGGCCCGGCGCTTGTCCGGCTCGACCGGGTGGCCGGCCGTGACCAGGTTCACCTTGTTGGCGATCATTACCTCGTCGGCGATGTCGATGGCTCCGTGTCCGGTGAACATGCACCCGTAACCGATGAACGCGGACCGGCCGATCGTGATGTTCAGCCCGTAGTCCGCATAGAAGGGTGGGATGAGATGGAACGGGTCTCCGACGGGCTTGCCGATCAATTCCTCGAAGACCTCCCGGATCGGCTCCGGTTCGTCCCAGCAGTAGCCGCTCAACGTGGACGAGAGACGCGTAGCCACCTTGATCCGCTCGGAGATGGCGCGGAACTCGGGTGATCGCACGCCGATCCACTGGCTTTCATCCATCCGGATCCTCACTTTCCGGTGCCACGGGTGGCTGCTGAGACTAGGGCGTCGAGAGATTCCACGGACGGATGCCCCCGGGGACCGATCCCAGGTGCGTGGCCAGCCATCAGGGACCCCCATGGATCGGGGAAGTGGCAGCGATCGATACCGGAGCGGCACCCGGGTCGGCCTCCGGTGGTCGGCCCCGAGGCACGCCGACGAAGGTGGCATCGGGCCGGGCCGTCCGGATCCGGACAGAATGGGCGCATGCCGGCGATCGACGTCGTGCCTGCCTTCCCGGCGAGGTGGTGGTGAGCTTCGCACCGAAGTACCTAGCCGTTCTCATCATCGGCGCCTCCCGTGGTCTGGGCTACGCCATCGCCTCGGAGTACATCGACCGGGGTGCCCTCGTCGTGGCGACGGTCCGCGGTCCGGCCCGCACCGCCTTGCACGACCTGCAGGAGGTCGCGGGTGGGCGCCTGGAGGTCGAGCAGGTCGACATCAATTGGCCCGAGCAGGTCAGGGCCCTGGGCGAGCGACTCGCTGGACGGCGCTTCGACCTCCTCTTCGTCAACGCCGGGGTCGCCAACCGCACCGGAACGACCGCCGCGGACGTCACGACCGAGGAGTTCACCCGCCTGATGGTCACCAACGCCCTGAGCCCGATGCGGGTCGTCGAAGACCTCGGGGAACTCGTCGTCCCGGACGGGACCATCGTCATCATGTCCTCTGGCCAGGGCAGCATCGCCAACAACGAACGCGGCGGTTTCGAGATCTACCGGGCCAGTAAGTCCGCCCTCAACCAGCTCATGCGTAGCCATGCAGCCCGCCACCGCGACGACGGCCGGACCTTGCTGCTGATGGCTCCCGGTTGGGTCAGGACCGATCTCGGTGGCCCCGATGCCCTCCTCGCCGTCGACGAGAGCATCCCCCGATTGGTCGCCACCGTCGAGGCTCAGCGGGGCCGCACCGGCCTGCAATTTCTCGACTATCAGGGCCGGACGGTCGCCTGGTGACGGTCCGGCGGACGAGGCCTCGTCGGGCTCGCGGCTGATCGGCTCCTCCGTTGACCGGGCGTCGCGAGGATCCCTCTACGTCGGAGGCGTGGACGCCCGTTGTTCGGTGGCCGGCTGCCCACCGTCCGGGCGTGCGAAGGAGGTGTCCATGGGAACCGCGGTCCCCGTGGGGTGTTCCCCGTCGTCCGGTCGCCCTGGTCAACGTTCCGGGACGCGGCCGGGAGAACCGCACGGGCACGCCGTGGCCCTCCCTCGACGATCAGGACACCGGGCGCTGGGACCGCTCGCTCATCGCCGACGGCGAGGCGCTCCTCCGACGGGCCCACGCACTCGGCGCACCTCTCGGACGCTTCCCGATCGAGGCGGCGATCCAGTCGGCGCACTGTGACCGACTCCGGTCAGGCACCACGGACCGCGCCACCATCGTCCACCTCTACCGGGGGCTCATGGCCATCGCGTCGACAGCCGGAGCGGGTGAGGCCCTGGCCGCGCTCACCAGCCGGTCCGGACCGTGGGAGGTGGCGATGGGTTAGCCGTCGGCCCGGCCGTTCCGACTCCAGGGTGCCGGCAGCGCCACTCCGGCTGGGGTCACCGGCCCACCGGACCAGCGCGGGCTGGAGGGACGTCCACCGGTGTCCCGGTGGACGGGTCCGGGTGCCCGGACGTCCTGAGGCACAGCCCCGCGGCCAACCCCAGGAGCACGACGGCGAGCAGTTCGACGACCAGGGCCTGGTGGGCGAACGGTGCCGACCACCCGTCCCGGAAGCCGAACAGTCCGTGCTCGACGGTGACGACGAAGCCGACCAGGGTCCCCAGGGTGAAGCCGACGCCCAGGGCTGCGGCCCACACCCGGCGGGTCACCACGACCACCAGGCCGAGGACCACGCCGACGGACGCCTGGAGGAGGAACAACGGTCCGATGGTGGGGATGTGCCGGTAGCCCACCGCCTGCCACAGGTGGAAGTGGATGGCCCCCGACCACACCAGCAGCGCCCCGCCGGCCACGAACGCCACGGTGGCCACGGCACCGCCCGGTGTCGCCACGGAGCCCGGGCCGGCGCGTGCTCGATCGAAGGTCATACCCGTGCTTCGGAGCGGTGGGCCCGTCGGATCGAACCGGCAGGGAGCCGAAGATGTCGAGCGGGGGACGGTGGCCGGAATCAGCCGTCGAGGAGGTCGAGGAACCAGCCGGGCCCGGCCACGTCAGCACCGTGGGCCTGGGCCCGGCGGCGCAGCGCCCGGTCCGCCGTCACCAGGGTCACCGGGCCGTCGGCGGCGGCGACGACGTCCACCAGTGCATCGTCACCGCTGCCCGGTGCGTGGAGGACGGTGACTCCGTGGGCCTCTTCCGGTCGGGCGCCGTTCCGGGCTGCGCCCTCCAGGACGACCACGACGGGGTCGGTGAGGCGGCCGGACGTCACCGCGGCGCGGATACGGTCGACGAAGCTCCGGGCCGCCCCCGGACGGTCCCGCCACCAGCCGGTCGGCCGGGACCCGATCACGTTGGCGGCATCGACGAGGAGCACGGGTCCGGTGTCGTCGTCCGGACGGATCGTCAGCCCACGCCGCGGGTGAGCAGCAGCGAGCCGGCGATGGGACCACCGCCGTTGGAGACCGCCGCCACCTCGGGCGTCCCGCCCCGGGCCGGGGTGACCTGTCGTTCGCCGCCCTCGCCCCGCAACTGGACGCAGGCCTCGTGGATGAGCCCGAAGCCGTGGAGCCGCCCTCCCGAGAGCTGGCCCCCGGCCGTGTTGAGGGGTAGCGAACCCTGGCGGCCGATGGCGACCCCGTCCTCCACGAAGGCCCCGCTCTCCCCCCGCCCGCAGAAACCCAGCGCCTCCAGCCACACCAGGGAGAGGATGGAGAACCCGTCGTAGAGCTGGGCCACGTCGACGTCGGCGGGCCGCAGCTCGGTCCGTTCCCACATCGACGCCCCGGCGTCCCGGGCGGCCATGGTGGTGAAGTCGTCGTACTGGTCCCAGCTGGGCCGGCCCCGCAGCGCCGTCCCCACGGCGTTCACCCCGCATACCGGGTGCGGCGTGTCGGGGGCCACGTCCCGGTGGGAGACGACGAAGGCCGTCGAACCGTCGCTCGGCGCGTCGCAGTCGAACAGGCAGAGCGGCGTGGAGATCATGCGGGCCGCCAGGTAGTCGGCGAGGGTCATGGGGTCGCGGTAGATGGCCTTGGGGTTGAGCCCGGCGTTGCGTCGGGCGTTGACGGCCACCTGGCCCAATTGCTCCCGGGTGAGGCCGAACTCGTGCATCCGGCGTTGGGCCACCAGGGCGATCCAATTGACGGCGGACACCGCCCCGAAGGGGAGTGACCACTGGAGGAAACCCGAGAACCGGGGGATCCCCCCGCCCCCGCCCCCGTCGCCGCCGATGCCCTGGCGGCCGCCGGACCCCTGGGCCGTGGACTCGGTCACCGTCCGGTAGACCAGCACGTGGCGGGCCAGCCCGGCCCCCACGGCCAGGCAGGCGGCGATCAGGGCCCGCATCTGTCCCGGTCCCTCCCCGCCGCCGTCGTGCCAATTGAGGCGGAGCCGCAGGGCGTCCTGGACCTCGGGGGTGGTCGGTCCGGCGAAGCCCGGGGTGCCGGTGCCCATGCCCGGGTAGGTGGCCAGCCCGTCGATGTCGTCGCGGGTCAGGCCGGCGTCGGCCACCGCGGCCAGGCAGGCGTCGAGGGTCAGATCGAGACCGGTCCGACCGAGCCGGCGGCCCACGTCCGACTGTCCGATGCCCGAGATGACGGCCCGGCGTTCGAGGGGCTCCTCCACCGGGCTCACGACGGTGTCCCGTCGGGCACGGGCCGGAAGAGCGGCAGCCAGACGTCGTCGTGGTGGTCGAAGACCACCTCCACGGCCATGCCGGTGGCCACGTCGTCGGAGGCCACCTCGACCAGGTTGGTCATCAGCCGGACGTCCTCCTGCTCGTCGATGGCCACCAGGCCGACCAGGTAGGGGTCGCTTCCGGGGATCCAGGCCTGGACGTTGAGCGTGAAGGCCACGAGGGTGCCCCGGCCGCTCACCACCTCGGGGGCCAGCTCGACCGACAGGCACGCCGGGCACCGGGGTGCCGGGGGGTGGACGTAGGTGCGGCACGCCTGGCACCGGAGGAACCGCAGGTGCCCGTCCTCCCCCGAGGTCCAGAAGAATTCGTTCTCCGGCTCCACGCGGGGGAGCAGGCGCAGCACCGGCCCACGGGCCGGCAGGGGGGCGCCGGCGGCGCCGGCCTGGTCGGGGGTCACCGACCGCCCAGTACCGAGGGGTTGACGATGTGGCGGGGTCGGACCCCGGCCCGCAGCCGGAGCAGGTCCTCGGCGATGATGCGGGTGTGGTTGGACTCGGTGTCGTAGGTGGCACCACCGATGTGGGGGGTCAGGACCACGGTGGGGAACTCCGTCAACGGGTGGTCCGGGGCCAGGTACTCGCCCTCGAAGTGGTCGATGCCGGCGGCCGAGACCTGTCCGGAGCGCAGGGCGGCCACCAGGGCGTCGGTGTCGTGGAGGGCGGCCCGGGCCGAGTTGAGGAACACCACGCCCGGGCGCATGGCGGCGAACTGCTCGGCTCCGATCATCCCGGTGGTCTCGGGGGTGACCGGCGCGTGCAGCGACACGATGTCCGAACGCTCGAGCAGCTCGTCGAGGCCCACCGTGGGCTCGGCGGCGTAGGGGTCGTAGGCGATGACTTCGAGGCCCAGGCCCCGCAACCGCCAGCGCGTGGCCCGGCCGACGGCGCCCAGTCCCACCAGGCCGACGGTCCGACCGGCCAGTTCCCAGGCTCGGAATCGCTGGTAGGGGATGGTCCCGTCCTTGTAGATGTCGCCCGTGCGCACGTCGGCGTCGGCCGCCACGATCTGCCGGGTGGCGGCGAAGAGCAGGCCGACGGTGATCTCGGCCACGGCGTCGGCGTTGCGCCCGGGGGCGAAGAGCACCGGCACGCCGGCCTCGGTGGCCGCCTCGACGTCGACGTTGTTGGGGTCGCCCCGGCAGCTGCACACGGCGATGAGGTCGCGGGCGAACAGTGGGGCGGCGCACTTGTCGCTCTCCACGATGACGATGTCGGCGCCCACCTCACCGGCCCGCTCGGCCAGCTGCTCGGCGTTGTAGATGCGCAGGTTGGGCTGGTCGAGCCACGAGTCGAGCGTGAGGTCGGCCAGCTCCCCGAGGAGGTCCAGACCCGGTCCCCGTACGGCGGCCGTCACCAAGGCCTTCGGTCGTGCTTCCGGCATTCGTTCGCCCTCTCCCCTGGATAGCGTTCCGTTCGGCCGGGTCCCGAGTGCCGACCCGTGGTGGGCAACTCGTCCATAATGGCCAGGATGCGAAGGCTAGCAGCAGCGTGAGCCGGCCCAGGGGTGACGAGTGCACCGTGGGGATCGACGTGGGGACCACCTCGGTGAAGGCCGTGGCCGTCGATCCCTCGGGTGCCGTGGTGGCGCGCGTCCGGGTGCCCCACCGGGTGATCTCGCCCACCCCGGACGTGCTGGAGCACGACGCCCTCCGGGCCTGGCGCCATGGTCCGCGCCGGGCCGCGGCCCGACTGGCCGAGGCACTCGACGGCCCGGCCGCCGGCGTCGTCACCACCTCCATGGTGCCCTCCATCACCGCGGTCGACCGGCGGGGGGTCCCCCGCCTGCCCGGCCTCCTCTACGGCGACGTGCGGGCCCGGGACGACGGTCCCGACGGGCCCCGGGCCCGGCCCGAGGACCACGGCGGCGAGCGCGAGGAGGGGGCGCGCATGCTGGCCTGGGCGGCCGGCGAGCTGCCCGGGGCGTCGGGTTACTGGCCGTGCCAGGCCGTGTCCACCCACGCCCTGTGCGGGGTACCGGCGGTGGACTCGGCCACGTCCACCTCGTTCGGGAGCCTCCTGCGCTACGGACGATGGGACCGCGATGCACTGTCCGCACTGGGGGTCGACCGTTCGCAGGTGGCCGCGATCGTCAACATGGGCGCGCCGGCCGGGACGGTGACGGGGACGTCGACGGTGGTCGGTGGCGGCTCCATCGATGCCTTCTGTGAGCAGATCGTCTCGGGTGCCGTGCGTCCGGGCGACGTCCTGGCCATCTTCGGGGCCACCCTGGTGCTGTGGGTGGTCACCGAGGAGTGGGTGGAGAAGCCCGGGCTCACCACCTTTCCGTCCACCGTGCCGGGCCAGGTGATGATCGGCGGTCCGTCCAACGCCGGCGGCCTGTTCGTCGACTGGGTCCGGTCGGTCACCGGCCACCGCCCGGCGGCCCGCACCGCGCCGGGGACGGGTCCGGCGGAGCCCGAGGACCGGGCCGGCGACCCGTACCGGGTCCCCGTGTGGCTTCCCTACCTGCGGGGCGAACGCACCCCGTTCCACGACCCCCGTCTCCAGGCCAGCCTCCACGGTCTCGACATCGCGCACGGTCCCGACACCGTGGTCCGGGCCGCCCACGAGGCCAGCGGGTTCGTCATCCGGCGGATCATCGAGCGCTCCGGCGTACCGGCCCGCCGGATCGTGGCCACCGGTGGGGGATCGCGATCGCTCCGCTGGATGCAGGGTGTCGCCGACGCCACGGGCCTGCCCGTCGAGACGGTGGCCGTGCCCGAGGGGGCGGCGCTCGGGGCGGCCTTCCTGGCCCGCATGGCCGCCGGGCTCGAGACGGTGTTCGAGGCCTCGGTGGCGTGGGCCCGGTCGGGCCGGGTGGTCGAGCCCGACCCGGTGTGGGCGGCCGCCGCGGCCGGCCGGTTCAGCCGGTTCGAGGAGCTGGGCCCGGGCAGCTGACCGGGAGCGGTCCGACGGGCCGTCCGGTGATGTGGTGGGTCCGGGGCGGACGTTCGGCCGACGGGGGCGGGGGTAGAGTTCCGGGGGAGCGCCGGGGTCCGGTCGTCGACGGAGGAGATGAGGTCGTCATGCCGTTCACACTGCAGTGCGGGGACGTGATCCCGGGATGCACGGCCCAGTTCGCCGACGAGTCCAAGGACGGCCTGCTGGCCCAGGTGGTGGTGCACGCCGGTGCCGACCACCCCGACATCGAGCTCACCCCCGACGTCCAGGCGGCCGTCTCGTCCGCCGTGCAGGAGGAGTAGCGGCCCGTCCCACGGGGGAGACCCGTGGTCGGCACCCGTCGCCGACCCCGGGCTCCCCGCGGGCCCCCGTCCCCCCACGGGGGAATCACGCCGCCTGGAAGATCTTGGAGAAGGTCCACGGCGTCTGGACGATGCCCGAGCAGTCGTCGGCGGCGTAGTCGGCACCACCCGGGCACTCGACATCCCGGGCCGTCGACCACATGGCCAGGCGTCCGATGTCCCTGCTCTGGGCCCAGGCGGCGAGCGTGCCGGCATCGGCCGTGCCCAGGACCTCGTCCTCGGCGTCGTTCTGGCCGATCATGGGCGTCACGCCGATCATGGACCAGAGCTGGGCCGACGTGTCGGTGGGGTAGATGGCGGCGAGCTGGGCCTCGGTGCTGGTGGCCGAGTCGACGGCGTAGGTCCCCATCCGGCCCGAGGGGTCGGGTGCCGCCGAGTCCCCGTAGTCCATGGCCATCACGTTCACCACGCTCAGCTTCACGCCGGCGGACGACGCCGACCGGACGACACCGACCCCGTCGGCCGTCAGTCCCGAGGGCAGGACGGGCAGGGTGAGCGAGATCGACAGCGGGCGGCCCGCCGCCAGGGATTGGGCCTGGACGGCGGCGAGGGCCTGCGAGCGCAGGGCGATGGACGACGGCTGGTCGACCGCGGCCCCCTCGATGTCGAAGTCGATGGCGGTGAAGCCGTAGTAGGCGATGACCTCCTGGTAGGCCGCCTCCAGGGAGGCCAGGTTGGTGCAGGTCTGGGCCAGCTCCTGGCCGTTCTCCCCGCCGAAGGATCCGATGACGTTCCCTCCCAGGGACCGCAGGCTGGAGATGTCGGCCTGGAGGGTGGGGTCCTCGTAGGAGGAGCCGGCCAGGGTCGGGGTGCATCCCGACCCGGTGAAGAAGGCGATGGTGAAGTCACGGATGCCCGTGGCGCACGCCGTCTGGGTCAGGCTGATCTCCGGGTAGAGCGTCACGTCGGTGTAGGGGGCGAAGGGCACCGTACCGGAGGTGCCGGGGATCGAGGTGCACGCCGGGGTGCCGGAGGTACCCGTGGGAGGGATGGTGCAGGCCGGGGTCCCGTCGATGGTGCACGACGTCGGGTTGGCCGTGCTGCCTTCGATCTCGACCCCCACGGTGGCCGAGGCCCCGGGGGCGAGGGAGGCGTTCCAGCTCGCCGGCGTCACGGTGACCGTGCTGCCCGAGGTGGTGGCCGTCCCGTTCCACTCGCTGCCGAGCGTCGTGCCCGGGGCCAGGGTGAAGACCAGGGTCCAGGTGGTGGCCGTGGCCGTTGCCGCGGCGGCGTTGGTGACGGTGAAGTTTGCGTTGTACCCCGTCGTCCACGAACTTGTCACCGCCATGGCCGCGCTGATGCCCGGAGTTCCCGAGCCCGAGCCGCTACCCGAGCCGCTACCCGAGCCCGAGCCGGAGGATCCCGTCCCCGGTCCGCCACCGCCCCCGGCCGGGATGGTGCAGGCCGACGCCCCGTCGATGGTGCACGAACCCGGAGCGGCGTAGGTCCCGGTGTAGGCCACCTGGAGCCCGAAGTCGGCGGTGGCGCCGTGGGTGAGCGAGCCGTTCCAACTGGCGTTGGTGGCGGTGACGGTGTCGCCGGCCTGGGTGACCGTGCCCCCGTTCCACGTGTCGGTCAACGTGGAGCCCGCCGGCAGGGTGAACTCCAGCGTCCAGGCGCTGGTCGTCGCGGCGCCGGTGTTGTCGATGGTGAAGGTGGCGGTGTAGCCGCCGGCCCACGTGGTGGTGAGGGCGAACGTGGCCGTCAGTGGTGAGGAGGTGGCCTCCGCGTCGGTGGCCGCCATGCCCGAGGCGGCGAGGACCCCGATGGCCAGCACGCAGACGCCGACGATTCTCCGGATTCGCATGATTCCCCCTCGTCCCCTGCCCATTCGGGCGAGGAAGGGAAGCGTACGACCGGATTCCGTCGAATTGTCGTCGCCCTACCAAGTTCTTCCGATCACGAGCCGAGGTCGCCCACCGCAGGGAAGGTACGCCGATCCGGGTCGGGGTCCGCCTGTCGGACACCCGCCGACCGGGATCTTCAGACGGCCGGGTCGACGGGTGGGACCACGCCCTCGACCACCCGTCGCGACCGTTTGGTGGCGTACATGGCCTGGTCGGCCTGGTGGAGGTGCTCCCCGGGTTCGAGCTGATCGGCACCGAAGAGCTGGACCCCGATGCTGAGGGTGATGGACGTCGTGGCCAGCCCCGTGTCGATCGGTTCGGACACGGCTGCGGCGATGCGGTGGGCCAGGTCGTCGGCCCGGGCCCGGTCGTCGATGCCCTCACACACCACGACGAACTCGTCGCCCCCCAGGCGGGCCACGGTGTCCTGGTCCCGGACGGTGCGCCGGATCCGTTCGGCCACGGCCACCAGTACGATGTCGCCGACGAGGTGCCCGAGTTCGTCGTTGACCGACTTGAACCCGTCGAGGTCGCAGAAGAGCAGGGCACCGACCGTGCCGTCACGCCGGGCCCGGGCCAGGGCCCGTCGGAACCGGTCGCTGAACAGGGCCCGGAGCGGCAGGCCGGTGAGGTCGTCGTGCAGGGCCCGGCGGGTCAGCTCCTGCTCGGCCCTGCGGCGCTCGGAATTGTCCCGGATGATGGTGAGCGTGCGGGTGGCGTCGTGGGCCACCACCGCCTTGATCGACACCTCCACCTCCAGCTCGTCACCTCCGGCGCGCACGATGACGGTCTCCCACCGGTCGGGCGGTGTCAGCCCCGACGCCGTCATGGCCGCGATGGTCCCGGTGATGCGCTCCTGCTCGTCCGGACGGAACAGATCGAACAGCGACGGCATGACCAGGAGGTCCTCGCGGCGGTACCCGAAGATCCGGCAGGCGGCGTCGTTGACGTGGAGCACCCGTCGCCCGTCGCCGACGATCACCCCCTCGCCGAGCAGGTCGTGCGCCTCGAGCACCATCTGCTCGAACCGGCGGTCGGTGGGGATCCGTCGGAAGTGCAGCACGACACCGGAGACGTCGTCGGGCAACGTCACCGGTGCCGGTGTCACCTCGACGGCGGTGGACGTGCCGGGCACGGTGCACTCCACGGGCTGCATCGTGCCGCCGGGCACGAGCGCACCGGCCGGTCCGGGGGCCAGTCCCAGCACATCGGCCACCCGGCTCCCGAGAGGTGCCGTATCCCAGCCGAAGAGCGCACAGACCCCGGGGTTGGCCTCGACCAGTACGCCATCGGCGTCGACCATGGCCAGCGCCGTCGGCGCGTGCCCCAGCCGGAACCCTGCCGCGCCCGCCCCGTCGTCAGCCGTCGGACCCACCTCCGGCCGCGGAGGCACCGGGGGTGAAGGCGGCCTTCAGCACGCCGCTGTCCCCGGGGCGGGCCAGGGTGGTGAGCGCCCCCCACCAGTCCTCCAGCGGGTAGCGGTGGGTGACCATGCCGGTCACGTCGATGCGCCCGTCGCGCACCAGGTCGAGATAGTGCTCGATGGCGTGGCGCCGCCGGCCCTCGAAGTCCTCCATGGCGAAGGCGTTGGAGCCGGCGATGGTCAGCTCCTTGAAGTAGACCGGCGTCCACTCCCACCGGCCGGGGATGGCCACACCGGTGTAGACGAGCGTCCCCCGTTCGGCCAGCACCCGCGCCCCCACCTCGAAGGTCTCGGGCTTGGCCACCGAGTCGTAGACGACGTCGATGCCCCCGGGGTGGGTCATGGGCAGGCCGTCGAAGGCCTGGTGCAGGACGCCGCCGGACCAGTCGGCCAGGGCCTCGAGGGTGGCCAGACGGGGCTCGTGCGGGAGGACCAGCGACGCACCGTACTTCCGGGCCATCTCGGCCTGGGCCTCGAAGCGGGCCACCACCGCCACCTCGACGTCGGGGTAGAGGGCCGTGAGGATGGCCACGCTGGTGAGTCCCAGGGCACCGGCCCCGTAGACCAGGGCCTTGCCGCCGGCCGGAGGCGGGTGGCGGAGGACGGCGTGGAAGGACACGCAGAAGGGGTCGGCCATCACCGCGGCGGTGTCCGAGACCTCGTCAGGCACCGGGATGAGCATGGAGTCATGCGCCGACATGAGATTGGCCCAGGCGCCGGGGGCACCGGTCAGTACGCCGATGTGGACGCCGGGGCCGAGGTCGCCCTTGGTGAACGACCAGCACATGTTGACGTCCCCGGCCCGGCACGGCGGGCACAGCGGCTCGATACCCCGGGGGGCACAGCTGAGCCACGGGTTGAGCACCACACGCTGGCCCACGTCGAGGCCGCGCGCCGTGGGCCCGAGCGAGACGACCTCGGTCACCACCTCGTGGCCGGGGACCAGGGGCAGTGACGAGAAGGCGGCCATGGGGTTGTCGATGTCGCCGTCGTCGAACTCGCCCAGGATGAGCTTGGAGTCCGACCCGCAGATCCCGGCCAGGATGGGCCGGGTCACCACCCAGTCGGGGTGGATGGGCCGGGCGTCGTCGAGCTCGTGGAGGCCGAAGGGGAGCGAGACCAGGTGCTGCTCCAGCTCGTCGGTGGGGACCGGCCGGGGCTCGTCCCGGTCGGGCCGTGACCCGAACACCAGTGCTTTCATGTCGTACCTCCCGTGTGTCCGTCCCCGCCGGCCGACCGGTCGGCGGACCCCTGGTCGGCCATGGCCCGCATGGCGGCCATGAACCCGTCGAAATCCTTGGTCTTCATCTCCACCACGGCACGCATGTCCGGGATGTAGTGCTCGAATTTCGGGCTGCCGATGCAGGCCACGATGCCCTCGGCCACCTCCTCGGGCGGGGCCAGCGGCCCGGCGTAGTCCGGCGGGTCGTTGTCGGGCTGGTCCCAGATCTCGGTGTCGATGGCCCCGGGGAGGACCAGTCGGACGTCGACCCCGGTGCCCAGCAGGTCGGTGGCCAGCGCCTCGCTCCAGCCGGCCAGGGCGAATTTGGAGCCGCAGTAGGCGGCCTCGTGGGTGATGCCCAGGCGACCTCCCATACTGGACACGTTGACGATGGTGCCCGATCCCCGCTCGAGGAACCGGGGGAGGAGCGCCAGGGTGATGGCCACCGGGGAGAGATAGTTGACGGTCATGGCCCGTTCCACCTCGGCCAGGGTCAGGCGCTGGGCCGCCCGACGGAGGGGGATGGCCGCGTTGTTCACCACGACGTCGAGGGGTCCGAGCTCGTCCCAGATCCCGAGGGCCAGGGCCGCGGCGGCCTCGGGGTCGGACAGGTCGGCGGACCACCAGCGCGAGTCCGGGGCCCCGACCCGGCAGTCGGAGGCCACCTCCTCCAACCGCTCGGCCCGGCGGGCCACCAGGGCCACGGTGGTGCCCTGTGCGGCGAACCGCCGCGCCGTGGCCGCGCCGATCCCCGACGAGGCACCGGTGACGAGGACGGTGGTCACCGTCCCGCCCCCGGGCGGCGACGGTCAGTCACGGGAGAGCGCATCGGCCGAGGATAGACCCTCCCATCCCGGGGGCGGGGGGTCGAGCCGCCAGTACTGCTCGGGGATGTTGGCGGCCAAGCGCTCTTCCAGCAGGTGGTCGAGGTCGAGCGCGGCCAGCTGGCTGGTGTAGCACCCGATGGCGGCGCGCTTGGCCGCCATGTCGGGCTCCACCGGGACGATGGCCGGCGTGGGCCACAGGCCGCTGCGGAAGAGCTTGGACACCCGCCAGGCCAGCAGGCCGGGCAGGTGCTTGTAACCGCCGTCCTCGTAGCAGAACCACACCGGGGTGACCCCCTCGGCGGCCAGGGCGTCGCGGGCCAGGAGGCCGGCGTCGTGGGTGAGATCGTGGTCGGGGTTGGCCAGGCCCATGGGCAGGAACACCGCCGTGGGGCGGGCGCCGGCCACGGCCCGGGCCAGGTCCGGGGCCACGTCGGCCGGGTGCAGGCGCTGGTCGGGGGACAGGTACTGGTGGTCGGAGAACTCCAGCCACACCGGGGACGACCCCAGGGCGGCCATGGCGGCCAGGTCCTCCTCCCGCCGGACGGCCACCACGTCGTCGCCGACCTTGAACCCACCGGCGGCGTCCCAGTCGGTGACGGGGTCGGGGTAGGCGGGCGGGCGTCCGGCCAGCACGGTGATCACCGTGCTCCCGGGGTTGGAACCCAGCAGGTGGGCCGTGCCCAGCGCGGCGTCGTCGAAGTGGGGGGAGATGACCACGATGGTCTCGAGGTCCCGCTCCTCGACCAGTCCCCAGAGCTGTCGGGCGTCCATGCCGGGAGCGTAACGGACCGCCCGGTGCGGTGCGGTGCGGTGCGGTGCCGGGGCGGGGGCGGGGGCGGGGGCGGGGGCGACGTGACGGACGCTGGTGCGTCCCGACCGGGTCGCGACCGGATGGGTACCGCTAGGGCCGGTCGACCACCAGGGGTGTGTGGCGGGCCAGGACGTCGAAACCGGCATCGGCGTGGAGCAGCGGGGAGCCGGTATGGATGGCGACGGCGGCGATGCGGCAGTCCGTCATCCGCCGGACGGTCCCACCCTGTCGCCGGCAGGTCCGGTACAGGGCGGCGGCGTCCTCGTAGTCGGTGGCGCCGGTCGGGAGCAGGGCGGCCCGGGCCAGCAGCCGGCGGAGGTCGTCCAGGTGACGTTCGTCCCGGGCCCCGGCCAGGACCTCCATGCGGACCGGACCGCACGTCGAGATCCCGACGGCGAGGAGCTCGTCGACCCGCAGGCATGCCGGGCTGCCGGTGTCCCGGAGGAACTCGATCCAGGCCCACGTGTCGACCAGGATCACGGTCGGGCGGCCCGCAGTTCGTCGAGGTCGCCCTCCCACCCCGCGCCCCGGAGGGACCGGGCACACTCGAGGTCCAGGGGTTCGGCCGCCAGGGAACGGAGGGCGAAGTTGACGGCCTCCCGCTTGGTGGCGAGGTGGTACCGCGCCATCACGTCCCGACAGGCGTCGTCGTCGAGGTCGATGTTGGTGCGTGCCATACACCAACGATGCACCGACCCGGGCCGGGCCGGTCACCCGTCAGCTGAGGGCCCGGCGGTTGAAACCGAACATGCCGACGATCACCAGGAGGACGAGGTACACCACGGCCACCACGAAGCAGGCCCAGGTGTCGATGTGGGGGACCGACGGGGCCATGAGCCCCCGGAGCCCTTCGCTGACGTAGGTCATGGGATTGCAGGCCGAGACCACCTGGAACCACCGGATATGGCTGAGCGACGGCCACGGGTACTGGCTCGAGCCGGTGAAGATGAGCGGGGTCAGCACCAGGGCGAAGGTCACGTTGATGCGGTTGGGCGGGACGAAGGTACCGAGCATCAGCCCCATCGCCGCACCCAGCAGCGAGCCGAGGACCATCATCGCCACCACGGCCACCGCGGTCCCGGCCCGCCAGGGGATGGCCCCGAGGATCCACACGCCGATGGGGAACATCACCGCGCCGGCCACGAACCCCCGCATGGCGGCGAAGACCACCTTCTCCACGGCCACCGCCCGCACGGGCAGCGGGGCCAGCAGGCGGTCCTCGATCTCGTTGCTGTAGGAGAACTCGATGACCAGGGGGAGCGCCGCGCTCTGCAGTCCGGTGAGGACGGCGGCCAGGGCCACCAGGCCGGGGAAGAGGACCTGCTGGTAGTCGGCCTGGGCGTAACCCAGCTCGGTCAGGACCTTGCCGAAGACGAAGAGGAGGAACAGCGGCTGGAGGATCACCTGGGCCAGGAAGATGGGGAACTCCCGCCCGGTGACGAAGAGGTCCCGCCGGAGGATGGCCAACCCCGTCCGCCACGGGCCCCACGGGGGCAACGGTTCGGCGCTCATCGGAGGGCCCTCCCGGTCAGGTGGATGAACACGTCCTCCAGGTTGGGCTCGCCGAGCCGGACATCGGTGAGGCGGGCCCCGGCGTCGTGCACCAGTTGGGCCACCGGGGCCACGTAGCCGGCGGCGTCGCCGTCGACGGCCACCCGGAAACGCCAACCCCCGGCGGGGTCGTCCAACTGGTCGGCCGACCGCACCCCGGACAGGTCGCCGAGGGCCAGGCCGACGGACAGGGCGTCACCCGTGGGCCCGGGCTCCACCGTGCAGTCGAGTGTCCGCTCGCTGCTCATGCCCTGCACCAGCCGGGCCGGGGTGTCGAGGGCCAGCAGGGTCCCGTGGTCGATGATGGCCACCCGGTCGCTCAGGGTGGCGGCCTCGTCCATGTCGTGGGTGGTGATGACGACGGTGGTCCCCGCCGCCTTGAGCTCGGCCACCTTCTCCCACAGGAAGAGCCGGGCCGCCGGGTCGAGCCCGGTCGAGGGCTCGTCCAGGAACAGCACCGAGGGTGCGTGCATCAGCGTCCGGGCGATCATCATCCGCTGGATCTGGCCGCCCGAGAAGTCGTCGGGCCGTCCGTCGGGCCGGTCGGCCAGGCCGAACTGGTCGAGCAGGGCGTCGGCCATCTCGTTGCGACGGGCCCGGGGGACCCCGTGGTAACTGGCGTGGTAGAGGAGGTTCTGGCGGACGGAGAGGGAGCGGTCCAGGTTGTTCTGCTGGGGCACCACCCCGAGCACCCGGCGGGCGGCGACGGGGTCGGCCACCACGTCGACCCCGGCCACCAGGGCCTGGCCACCGGTCGGGCGGATGCGGGTGGTGAGGATGCCGATGGTCGTGCTCTTGCCGGCCCCGTTGGGCCCGAGGAAGCCGAAGACCTCGCCGGGCTCCACCCGGAAGCTGACCCCCGCCAGCGAATCGGTGGGCGCCTTGGGGTAGCGCTTCACCAGGTCGGTCACCTCGACGGCCGCCGCGCCGCCTCCCGCCCCGTCGCTCGTCGTGCCCATCCCCCAGTCGCTCCTTGCCTCCGGTGCCGGCCGCCGGTGCCGACCGCCAGCGCCGACCGCCGGTGCCGACATGACGTGCCGGCGTCGGGGGCCGACGATACGGTACGGGGGGCCCGGCCGGCACGTTCCGGCCAACCGACGGGTCGAGCCCGCACCCCGGGGGAGGACGACGTGATGGAGACCAGCGTGCGCCGTCGCCCCCGACGGGCGGCGCCCACCCTGCCCCCCGCCCCGGGAGGGCGCCGGTGACCCGGCGGAGGAATTGGAACCCGCTGGCCGCACCGGCCCGCTCGTGGGGCCACTTCGTCCGGCGGTCACGGGCCACCCGGATCCGGACGGTGGTGCTGGTGGTCGTGGTGCTGGGCGCCCTGGTGGCCTGGGTGGCCGCGGCGCCCTCGAGCTCGTCGTCCGACGCGTCGGCCTCGACGTCCCAGGGGACCGCCGTACCGGTCGACCAGGCCAGCACGTCCTCGCGCGGGGTGTCGGCGACCAGCATCAACGTGGTGTTCCCGGTGGTCTCGCTCAACTCCTTGGCCGGCCAGGAGGGGTTCGCCGAGGACGTGGAGTACGGCCAGCAGACCGAGGCCATCAACCTCTTCGTCAACCAGATCAACCGTGACGGGGGCATCAACGGCCGGAAGATCAACGCCATCATCACCTCGTACGACCCGGCCAGCGAGTCCGACATGCGGGCCCTGTGCAAGACGTGGACCGAAGGGTCGCCGGCCGCCTTCGCCGTGGTCGACGGGCTCGGGGCGTGGACCGGTGACAACCAGCTGTGCATCACCCAGGAGGGGCAGACGCCGTTCATCGGCCAGTGGACCACGGTGACCGACTGGACCAACCAGGGTTCGCCCTACCTCTGGTGGACCGGTCCCGACCAGGCGGCCATCCTCCAGGCCGTGGTCAACTGGGGGGTGAGCTCCCATCTCCTCGGGGGGTCGCGCAAGGTCGGGGTAATCGCCGGTGACCGGGCGTCGGACCAGGCGGCCCTGCACGACGTGCTGCTCCCCGCCCTGCACCGGGCCGGGGTCGACCCGGTGGTCGCCACCATCGCGTCGGACCCGTCGCAGACGGCCACCACCGACAGCGAGGCCCCCCTGGTCATCCAGCAGTTCCGGAGCGACGGCATCGACTCGGTCATCCCCCTCATCCCCTTCAACGTCTTCTTCCCCCTCCTCCAGGCCCAGTCGTCGCAGAACTACTACCCCCGGCTCCTGCTGAGTGACTACGAGTCCAGCATCCAGGTGGCGCTGGGCCTCATCCCCATCCCCTACGAACAGGCCCTCAACGGCCAGGAGGGTGTCACCACCGAAACGCTCGGTGGCATCGACGAACCCCGGCCCGAGAGCCAGGGCGGGTACGACCCCGGCCTGCGCAGCTGCTGGACGACCTGGCACGCGGCCTACCCCCAGACGCCGCCGGGCAACCTCACCGACTTCATCGAGGAGCAGGGGCCGATCGCCGCCTGGTGCCAGGCCATCCGCCTCTTCGCCACCGCGGCGACGAACGCCGGCCCCGACCTCGACCGTCGGACCTTCGTGACGGCCATGTCCAGGATCACCGACTTCCCGGGCACGCTGACCCCGGTCCTCAGCTACGGGCCCGACAAGCACTACGGGCCCACGCAGTACCAGGTGGTCCGCCTCCACACCAACACCCCGCCGACCAGCCAGTGCAAGCTCCCCGCGGACAAGATCCCCCAGGGGACGTGCTGGGTGACCGTCCAGCCCTTCCAGCCGCTGCCCGCGCCCTGACCACGGTCCGGGCCGCCGCCGCCGTGTGTCCGAGGGCGGGGCGGGCTGGTAGACAGACCCCATGGGAACCGACGAGGAGCTGACCGACGCCGAGCGGTGGCGCACCGACGGCTGGAGCGTGATCGACGGTCTGTTCACGCCGCACGAGGTGACGACCGCCGTCGACGCGGCCACGGCGCTCTTCCCGACCACCGAGGAGGTGGCGGCCGGCCGGGTCGACGAGGCGACCATCGACTGGGGGGCACCCAAGCCGGTGTTCCCCTTCGAGTCCGGGGCCCTCAACCGCCTGGTCGTCCACGACGCCGTGCTCGACCTGGCGGAGGACCTGCTGGGCACCGACCAGCTCCGCCTGTACCAGGCCTCGATCGCCGTCAAGTACCCCGGGCTCCGGGACGAGTACGAGCAGCTGCTCCACGTCGACTACGGGAACCACACGCTGGTGGTGCCCCGGGACGAGGTGGGCTACCAGCACCTCACCCTCTTCATCTACCTGAGCGACGTGACCCCCGAACGGGCGGCCACCCGGATCGTGTCGCGCCGGCTGACCCGGGACATCCCGGTGGAGCAGCAGTACCTCAACTACCTCGACTACCCCGAGCTGTACCGGGCCGAGGAGCCGGCCTCGGGCCCGGCCGGGTCGGTGCTGGCCTACCGGCCGGACGTCTACCACCGGGGCACGACCATGAGCGAGGACGGCCCGGCCCGGATCCTCCTGAACGTGGCCTACCGCCCGGCCGGGGCCGAGTGGGTGGGCTACCACGCCTGGCCCATCGCCGGGGAGGGGTTCGCCTGGCACCGCTTCGTGGGCCACGCCAGCGTCCGCCAGCTCACCGTCCTGGGGTTCCCCGAGCCCGGTCACCCCTACTGGACCCCCGAGACGCTGGCCGGCGTCGGCGCCCGGTACCCGGCGCTCGACATGGCACCGTGGGCCCGGGCGGCCGGTGGGTCCTGAACCGAACGTGGCCGCCGCGCCGGAGGACCGGGACGACCCGTGGTGGCGGACCGGGGTGCTCTACCAGATCTACCCGCGGTCCTTCGCCGACGCCGACGGCGACGGGGTGGGCGACCTGGCCGGCATCACCGCCCACCTGGACCACCTCGAGTGGCTCGGGGTGGACGGGGTCTGGCTGGGCCCGGTCACCGTCTCGCCCAACGCCGACTGGGGCTACGACGTGGCCGACTACCTCGCCGTGGACCCCGAGCTCGGCACCGACGGTGACCTCGACCACCTGATCGCCGAGGCCGGCCGACGGGGGATCCGGGTGCTGGTGGACCTGGTCCCCAGCCACACCAGCGTGCAGCACCCGTGGTTCGTCGACGCCCGCGCCTCGCGTACCTCGGCCCACCGGAACTGGTACGTGTGGGCCGACCCCGGGCCCGACGGCTCGCCCCCCAACAACTGGGTCTCCAGCTTCGGCGGGTCGGCCTGGACCCTCGACGAGGGGAGCGGCCAGTACTACCTGCACAACCACCTGGTGGAGCAGCCCGACCTCAACTGGTGGGAGGAGGACGTCCGCCGGGCCTTCGACGACATCATCACCACCTGGCTGGGGCGCGGGGTGGCCGGGTTCCGCATCGACGTCTGCCACGGCATGGTGAAGGACGCCCTGCTGCGCGACAACCCGCCGTCCGAGGACACCGACCCGCTCGATGTGCAGCTCTTCGGGCAGCGCCCGGTCTACAACGGCGACCGCCCCGAGGTCCACGACGTGATCCGCCGCTGGCGCCGGCTGGCCGACGCCCACCCCGGGAGCGTGCTGCTGGGGGAGACGCCCCTCCCCACGGCCGAGGGCCTGGCCGCCTACTACGGCGACGGGTCCGACGAGCTGCACCTGGCCTTCAACTTCCCGTTCCTCTCGGCCCCGTTCGAGGCCGGGGCCCTGCGGTCGGAGGTCGAGGCCGCCGAGGCGGCGCTGCCGGCCGGGGCCTGGCCGGTGTGGACGGGCTCCAACCATGACCTCGGGCGCCTGGCCACCCGGTGGGCCGACGGTCGGCCCGAGCGGGCCCGGGTGGCCCTGGTGGTACTGCTCGCGCTGCGGGGGACGCCGGTGCTCCTCCAGGGGGACGAGATCGGACTGTGCGACACCGAGGTGCCCCACGAGGCCATGCGCGATCCCCTCGGCGTCCTCTACTGGCCGGCCTACGCCGGGCGCGACGGGGCGCGCACTCCGATGCCCTGGCGGGCTGGGCCGGGCGGGGGGTTCACGGAGCCCGACGCCGTCCCCTGGCTGCCCTTCGGTGACCTCGCGGCGTGCAACGTGGCGGCCCAGCGGGACGACCCCGACTCCACGCTCCACCTGGTCCGGGACCTCATCACCCTCCGCCGGTCGGTCGGCGACCTGCAGGTCGGCGACTACCGGACGTTGCCGTCCCCGCCCGGGTCGTGGGCCTGGTCGCGGGGGGAGCGCATCGTGGTCCTGGCCTCGCTGTCCGACGGGGGGGCCGGGGTGGACGGGGTCATCGGGACGGTGGTGGCCTCGACCGACCGCTCGCGGCGGGGGGAGCGGGTCGACGGCACCCTGCGGGTGGGCGGCTGGGAGGCCGTGGTGGTGGACCGCGGGGTCCGACCGGAGGTCTAGGCCCCGTCGTCCCCCAGCGCCCAGGCCAGACCACCGGCCAGGTGACGCAGGTAGCCCTGGTTCTCCCAGGCATGGGGGAAGTGCCCGAGCGACGTCGAGAAGACCCGGCCGGCGCCCTCGGTGAAGCACCACGAGAGGGGGTACCCGAAGGCCGGGGCGTCGGGCACGCCGGTGTGGTCGAGCTCGGACGGCCGGGCGGCCAGCAGGACGCGGGCGTCGGGCCGCAGGTCGCGGAACCGGTAGACCTCGTCGTGCCAGGTCCACGTCCCACCCAGGTGGGCCACGGCGGGATGGCCGGGATCGAGGACGTCGAGGGTCATGTCCTGGGTCCACGGGTGGCCGTCGAAGCGGGCGCCCACCAGCGAGCCGTAGTCGTCCCAGCCGTAGCAGGCGTCGGTGGCCGAGTGGACGGCCACCACCGCGGTGCGCCCCGCCCGCAGACCGTCCAGCAGGGCCGCCCGCTGGTCCTCCGACCACGGGGTCTCGCCGATGGAGAACAGCGAGACGACCCGGGCCTCGGCCAGGTCCCCGGGGGACAGATCGCGGACGTCGGCCACCCGTCGGGCGGCCAGTCCGGCCGACCCGGCCAGCTGGGCCAGGGCCGTGGCCGACTGGTCGAGGACCCCGTGGACCCCGGCGGGCCCGTCGCGGTAGGGGGCCACCTGGGTGACGTGGAGGAGGGTGGGGGCCGACATGGCCGGATCCTACCAACCGCCCCGCCCGGGCCTCCGGTGCCATGATGTCGGCGTGCGAACCTCCCCTGCCCGCGGTGGCCACCGGTGACCCCGGCCCGGACCACGGAACCGGTCGAGCTCCCCGACGGCTTCCTCTTCGGCGTGGCCACCTCGGGCTTCCAGATCGAGGGCGGTTTCAACGGCCCGGGCGAGCCGGCCAACAACTGGGCCGGGTGGGAGGCCTCCGGCCGGATCGAGCCGTCGGGCAACGCCTGTGACTTCTGGCTCCACCCCGGTGAGGCCCTCGACCGGACGGCGTCGATGGGGTGCGACGCCTTCCGCCTGTCGATCGAGTGGGCCCGTCTCGAGCCGGAGGAGGGGGTGTTCGACGACACCGCCCTCGACCGGTACGTGTCGATCCTCCGGGACTGTCGCGAGCGCGGGCTGGAGCCGGTCGTGTCCCTCCACCACTTCACCCACCCGGGGTGGCTGGGCGAGGAGTTCTGGCTGGAGGAGGACTCGCCCGAGCGGTTCGCCGCCTTCGTGGCCCGGGTGGTGCCGGCCCTGGCCCCGCACTGCCGCACCTGGATCACCATCAACGAGCCCAACATCGTGGCCCTGATGGGCTGGGTGCAGGGGGACTGCCCCCCGGGCCGGACGGGGGCCTTCGCCGAGGCGTTCACCGTGCTCGACCACCTGCTGGCCGCCCACGTGCTGGCCCACCGGGAGGTCCATGCCGTGCAGCCCGGCGCACAGGTCACGGTCAACACCAGCTCGTCCTCCATCTACGAGCACGACCGGATGCTGACCGATCTGTTGAGCGCTCCGGGCCTGGGGGTGGCCCGGGAGGACATCGACACCTGGGTGGACGGGCGGCGGGCTCTCCACGACCGCCGGTTCCCGGCCCGGGGGGCGGCCGAGGTGGCCCTCCGGCGGCTGTTCGCCGCGGTGACGCCCTACGGCGCGGGGACCGGGCCCGTGCGGACCAGGCTGCGCAAGCCGTCGGCCCGCAGGGTCCTCGACACCGTCTACGCCGGGGACGCCGCCCCGTCGCTCGAGGCCACCGGCTTCGACTGGTACGACCCGATGGCCGGCCACACCCTGCGGCTGCCCGGGCACGGGAGCGCCGGAGGGCGCCGGTGGTCGCCGTCGCGGGCCATCTGGGACGTGGTGGCCGACCCGGCGGCCATGACGAGGTGGTGCGTCGACCAGCACGAGCTGCTCCCGGACCTGCCATTGTGGGTGGTGGAGAACGGCCTGTGCACCCGGGTCCACAACGGCCGCAACTACCCGCGGAGCGACGGCTGGGACCGGCCCCGGTACCTGGCCGAGCACATCGCCGCCGTGGTCGACGCCGTGGCCCTCGGCGTACCGGTGACCGCCTACCTGCACTGGTCGCTGATGGACAACTACGAGTGGGGCTCCTACGAGCCCCGGTTCGGCATCTTCGGTCTCGACCGCTCCCGGGGACCCCGGGGGTTCCGCTGGTTGGACACCGACGCCGACGGCCGGGACTCGGCCGGTGCCTACCGCCGGCTCATCACCTGGGCCCGGCAGGGGGCCGAGGGCCCGCCCCCCACGGCGTGAGCGGGCCCGGAGCCCGGACTCCGTCGCTGGGTAGAGTGGCCGCCATGACGGCCGGCCGACGAGGGGACTGAGGGCCATGCAGATCACCATCATCGGCGGCGGCAGCTACCAGTGGACCCCCGAACTGCTGGCCGACCTGCTGGGCACCCCGTCGCTGCACGGGGCCCACCTGGTGCTGGAGGACATCGACCCGGCCCCCCTGGAGAAGATGGAGGCCCTGGCCCGCACCCTGGACGGGGCCCTCGGGGCCGGGACCACCGTGTCCACCACCACCGACCAGCGGCGGTCCCTCGAGGGCGCCGACTTCGTGGTGGTGACCATCTCCACCGGCGGCTTCGACTCCATGGCCGTCGACCTGGAGGTGCCGGCCCGCCACGGCATCCGCCAGTCGGTGGGGGACTCCGTGGGCCCCGGGGGGGTCAACCGGTCCCTGCGCAACGTGCCGGTGCTCGTCGGGGTGGCCGAGGACATGGCCGAGCTCTGCCCCGACGCCTGGCTCCTCAACATCACCAACCCCATGACGTCCCTCACCCGGGCCGTCTGCCGCCAGACCGACGTGCGGGCCGTGGGCCTCTGCCACGAGGTGGGGAACTGGCTGCTCGACCTGGCCATCGCCCTGGGCAAGCCGGTCGAGGCCCTGGAGGTCACCGTGGCCGGGGTCAACCATTTCCCGGTGGTGACGGCCCTCACGGTCGAGGGGGAGGACGGGTTCGCCGTCCTCCAGGACATGGTGGCCGAGGCCGGCGGTCTGGCGGCGCTGGCCCCGCACCCGGGCCGGCCCGAGGCCGAGGACTTCTCCCGGCTCGACTTCTGCCGCCGTCACACCCTGGCCCTCACCTTCCTCGACCGGTGGGGGGCCGTGCCCGCCGCCGGCGACCGCCACCTGGCCGAGTTCGTGCCGTGGGTGCTCACCGAGGCGTCGGACTGGGGCGGGGCGTTCAACGTCGAGCTGACCGACCTGGCCACCCGGCGGGAGCACCAGGAGGGGTACATCGCCGACGTCGACGCCTGGCTGGCCGGCACCAAGACCCTCCAGACCTGGCAGTCGGGCGAGCTCCCGGCGCCGGTCATCGACTCGCTGGTCACCGGGACGCCCCGCGAGCTACCGGTCAACATCCCCAACGCCGGCCAGGTGCCCGACGCCCCCGAGGGATCGGTGGTGGAGTCGATCTGCGTGGTGGACGGCGACGGCATCCGGGGCCGGGACGTGGCCCCGCTGCCCGCGCCCTTCGCCGAGCTGGTCCGCCGGCACGCCGCGGTCACCGAGCTGACCGTGGCCGCCGCCGTGGAGGGGGACCGCGCCGCCGCCGCCGCGGCCTTCCTCCTCGACCCGCTGGCCGGCCGGGGCGACCTGGCCACCACCGAGGCCATGGTCGACGAACTGCTGGACGGCACGGTGGCCTGGCTGCCGACGTTCGGCTCGTGACCACCGCCTGACCACCGGGGCCGGCCCCGCCGTCCCGAACGGTGGCCCGCCTCCCGCCTGCGCCACGCGCACCACCCACCGCACACCGACCAGGAGAACAGCATGCGACTCGGATTCATCGGGCTGGGGGCCATGGGCCTCCCCATGACCCGCCACCTGCTCGAGGCCGGTCACCACGTCACGGTGGCCTCCCGCAGCCCGGGGCCCATCGAGCAGGCCGTGGCCCTCGGGGCGGCCCGGGGCGGGACCCCGGCCGGGGTGGCCGAGGCCTCGGAGCTGGTGATCCTGTGCGTCCCGAGCTCCCCCGAGGTGGCCGCCGTGGTGGCCGACATGCTGCCCGTGCTGGACGGGGGCACGGTGGTGGTGGACTGCTCGACCATCGACCCCGAGGTGACCCGGGTGCAGCACGGCCTGGTGACCGACCGGGGGGCCGGTTACCTCGACGCCCCCCTGTCGGGCGGGACGGCCGGGGCCGAGGCCGGCACCCTGACCCTGATGGTCGGCGGTGACGCGGAGACCCTGGAACGGGCCCGTCCGGCCCTCGACCCGTTCTCGGCCCGCATCGTCCACGTGGGTGGCCCGGGCATGGGCCAGGTGGTCAAGCTGTGCAACAACCTGATCTACGCCGCCCAGATGCTGGCCACGTCGGAGGCCACGGCCCTGGCTCTCACGTCGGGGGTGGACCCGGCCAAGCTCCACGAGGTGCTGACCCACGCCACCGGCGACTGCGTGGCCGTGCGCACCCGGCTGCCCGTGGCCGGCGTGGTGCCCGAGAGCCCGGCCTCCAACGGGTGGAAGCCGGGCTTCATGACCGACCTCATGGCCAAGGATCTCGACCTGGCCCTGTCCTACGGGGCCCGGGCCGGGGTGCCGTTGCTCAGCACGGCCACGGCCCGCCAGGCCCTCACCGCGGCCACGGTGGCCGGGTACGGCCGCCAGGACTTCTCCTCGGTGGCCAAGGTCGTCTTCGACCTGGCGGGGCTGGAGCGGGAGGAGCCGTGACCACCGGGGGGACGGCCGCCGACGGGCCCCTCCTGGTGCTGGCGGCCGACCACCGGGCCCGGGGCGTGGCCACCATCGAGCGCTACGACGGGTACCTGGCCGCCCTGCGGGCCGCCCTGCCGGCCTGCGACGGGCTTCTGGCCACGGCCCAGCCGCTGGGCGACCTGGCCGCCGGCGGTGACCTGCGGCCGGAGCAGCGCACCTACCTCTCCCTCAACCGGACGGGCCTGGCCGGCACGGCATTCGAGCTCGACGACCGGCTGGTGGCCAGCGTGGGGCGGGCGGCGGCCGACGGCTGGACGGGGGTCAAGCTGATGACCCGGATCGCCCCCGACGACCCGGACGGTGCGGCGGCCCTGGAGCTCCTGGGGCAGGTCCTGGAGGAGGCCCGGGACGCCGGCCTCGGGGCCCTGATCGAACCGGTGGTCTGGCGGGACGGGCGGATGTCCCGGGACACCGACGACGTGGTGCTCGCCGCGGTGGTGGCCCACGACCTGGGTGCGCCGTTGCTGAAGGTGCCCGTGCCCGACGAGCCGCCGGGGGAGCGACGGATCGGGGCCGTCGACCGGGTGGCCCGCTCGGTCGGCGTGCCGGTCCTCTTCCTCGGCGGGCCGCGTCGGGCGGGCGACGAACCGGTGGACGCCGTGGCCCGGGACGTGATGGCCGGCGGCGGCGGTGGCCTGGCCATCGGCCGGGCGGTGATCGAGGACCCGGACCCCGGCGGCGTGGCGGCCCTGCTGGCGGCGGTCGTGCACGGTCGGTGATCCTCACCCTCGACCTCGGGACCAGTGCCACCAAGGCCGCCCTCTGGGAACCGGACGGGCTGGTGGGCCTGGCCGACGTGGGCCTGGTCACGGCCAGCCCGGCGCCCGGGGTGATGGAGCAGGATCCGGCGGCATGGTGGGCGTCGGTGGTGGCCGCCTGCGCTGAGCTCGGTCGGTCCCGGCCGGACGGGCTGGCCGGTGTGGAAGCCGTGGGACTGACCGGGGCCCGCCAGACCTTCGGGCTCTTCGACGCCGGGGGCGACCCCACCGGCCCCGGCATCCTGTGGTCCGACGCCCGGGCCCCGTCGGTGGCCGGCCGCCTGGCCTGGGTGGCCGACCACCGGGCCGACCAGTTGGCCCGGAGCTCGTGGATCCTGGCCCCCCGGGACCTGGTGGCCTGGCGGCTCACCGGGTCGGCGGCCACCGACCCCTCCCTGGCCTCGCTCACCGGGTGCTACGACTCCGACGGCACGGTGTCCGCCGCGGTGGACGGGTCGGTGGCCGAACGCCTGCCCCCCGTGGTCCCCTCCGACCGGGTGGCTCCCGCCGTGGGGGAGGCCGCGGTGCTGGGGCTCCGACCGGGCGTCCCCGTGGTCCTCGGGGCCGGCGACCGTCAGTGCGAGGTGCTGGGGACCGGGGCCGGGGTCACCGTCCCCATGGTGAGCTGGGGGACGACGGCCAACACCTCGCTGCCCGTCGACGCCCGGCCCGACCCGTCGCCGGCCGGACTGACCGTCGCCCGCTCGGCCTCCGGCGGGTGGCAGCTGGAGGGTGGGCTGTCGGCGGCGGGCTCCTTCCTGGCCTGGCTGGGCCGGTTGTGCGGCCGGTCGTCGGCCGACCTGGTGGCGTTGGCCGCCACCAGTCCCCCGGGGGCCCGTGGGGTCACCGCCCTCCCGTGGCTGGGAGGGGCCCGGGCCCCCTGGTGGCGTCCCGGGGCCGGGGCCGCCTTCACCGGACTGGCCGACGCCCACGACGCCACCGATCTGGCCCGGGCCGCCGTCGAGTCCGTGGCCCTCGACGTGCAACGCTGCCTGGAGGCCGTGGGCCGCGGCCTCCCCCCGGGGCCCGGGTTCGACGGTCTGGGCCTGGCCGGGGGCGGGGCGCCCGTGGCCGTGTGGCAGGAGGTGCTGGCCGGCACCACCGGCCTGCCCGTCCACCACCGCCGGTCGGGTCAGGCCGCCTCGGCCGGGGCGGCGCTGCTGGCCGCCGGGGCCACCGTGGGGCCGTGGGACCTCGACCTCCTCGACCCCGTGGCCGGTGGAACGCACCCCGACCCCGCCCTGGTGGACCGCTACGCCGCACTGCGGCCGGCCGCCGACCGGCTGGCCGCCGACCTCGTCGACCCCGGGTCACCACCGGCGTGCGACTGACCCTCGACTACGGCACCGACGGCCTGGCCGTGGAGGTGCCCGACGACGCCGTGGTGGTCGGGGCGACCGAGCCGCCGGCCCTGGCCGACGAGGCCGGGGCGGTGGTCGGGGCGCTCCGGCACCCGGTGACCGGCCCGGCCCTGGGCGACCTGGTGGGACCGGGCTCGTCGGTGGCCGTGGTCTTCCCCGACCTGACCCGTCCCATGCCCTCGACCACGGTGCTCCCGCCACTGCTGGCCGAGCTGGCCCGTCTCGGGGCGGGGCCGGACCGGGTGCAGCTGCTGTGCGCCACCGGCACCCACCGCCGGGCCACGGCCGACGAGATGGCCGCCCTGGTGGGCCCGGACGTGGTGTCCCGCTACCCGGTCCACGACCACGGCTCGGACGACCCCGACCACGTCCGGGTGGGGGAGGTGGACGGCACGCCGGTCCTCCTCGACGCCCGCTACGTGGCCGCCGACGTGCGCATCACCACGGGGTTCGTGGAACCCCACTTCTTCGCCGGCTGGAGCGGCGGTCCGAAGGGGGTCTGCCCGGGCCTGGCCGCCACCTCGACCATCCTCGAGGCCCACAGTCCGGCGCGCATCGCCGACCCCCGGTCGACGTGGCTGGAGACGGCGGACAACCCCGTCCACCGGTTCGTCACCGCCGCCGTGGAACTCTGTCCGCCCGACCTGTCGCTCGACGTGACCCTCGACCGCCGCCACCGGCTCACCGGGGTGGTGGCCGGCCCCCTGCCCGACGGTCACCGGGTGGCCTGCGGGCTGGCCGCCCGCACGGCCACGGCCACGGTGGACGGCCCCTTCGACGTGGTGGTCACCACCAACGGGGGCCATCCGCTGGACCGCAACCTCTACCAGGCGGTCAAGGGCCTGGCCGCGGCGGAGCGGGTGGTGGCCGACGGCGGGGTGGTAGTGCTGGCCGCGGCCTGCGGCGACGGGGTGCCGGCGGGCGGGGCGTTCGCCCGCATCCTCGCCGGGGCCGACCGGGCGGCCGACCTGGTCCGCCCGCGGGGCCCGGCGGAGCTCGACGGCTGGCAGGCCCAGGTGCTCGGCCGGCTGCTGGCCCGGGCCGAGGTGTGGGTGTACGCCGAGGGGCTCACCGACGACGAGGTGCGGGCCGCCCACATGGTCCCGGTGGAGGACGTCACGGCGGCGGTGGGCCGGGCACTGGCCCGGCCGGGCGCCGGGGGACGGCTGTGCGTGCTGCCCCGGGGGCCCTTCGTCGTCCCGTCCCTGCCCCGCCCCGACCGGGACGGTTGACCGGACCGGGCATCGGTGCCCGGTTGGGCGACCTTGGATAGGGTGTCCGTCCAATGGCCGACCAGGTGCAGTTCGACTTCGCGGTCCCCGACGAGCTGCTCCAGGCGGTCGCGGCCAAGACGGGGAACCCCGACCTGGTGGCCGACCGGAAGCTCATGCCCGGGACGGGGGAGGGGAAGCCACCGCGGTTCACCGGCATCCTCCGTCAGTACGGGTACCTCCCACTGGTGCTGCTCACGGCGGCGGCCATCGTGCCCGACACCTTCGGCAACGGCATCTCGCTGATCGGCAACAACCTCGAGAAGTCCTTCCACATCCATGACGAGGCCCTCGGTGCCATGGTCTTCGTCGCCTCGGTGGCCCAGGTCCTGTGGTCCGTTCCCCTGGCCCTGTGGGCCGACCGGGGGAGCCGCAAGACGGTGGCCGCGGTGGGCCTGCTGGTCTTCGCCGTGACGGCTCCCTTCATGGCGCTGGCCCCCAACATCTGGGCCTTCACCTTCATCTACCTGGTGGCGTCGGTGGCCTTCTACCTGAGCGACACCGTGCACAACTCCTACCTGTCGGACGCCTATCCGACGGAGGGCCGGGGCCGGGTCTTCAGTTGGCACAACGTGTCGGACCCCCTGTCGCTGACCTTCGGCATCCTGATCTTCGGGTTCGTGGTCACCGTCGGCCACAGCTGGCGGTGGGGCATGCTCACCGCCCTGGCCGGCATCCCCATCGCCCTCGCGCTGTTCCGGCTGCGGGAACCCGACAAGGGGCAGAACGAGTCGAGCTTCATCCTGAAGGCGTCGGGGATGGACATCCACACCCAGCAGGAGAAGGCCCCCCGGGTGCTCCTCGGCCCGGCCATCACCCGCCTCCTGCGCATCCGCTCGATCTACTTCGAGTTGGTGGCCGTGGCCATCCTGGGGTTCGCCGGTACCGCCGGACCGCTCTTCGGCAACCTGTACTTCGCCCGGCGGTGGAGCCTCGACACGGCCCAGCGGAGCGAGGTCTACTTCGTCATCGGGCTGGCCGCCTTCGTGGGCCTGCCCGTGGCCTACGTGATCGGCGACCGCATGTTCCGGCGTTCCCCCGAGCGTCCCCTGGTGGTGGCCGGCATCTGTATCACCGCGTACGGCGGATTGTTCGTGGCGTCGCTCTACATGCCCCACCTCTGGCTCGTCGTGGTCTTCCAGCTGCTGGCCACGGCGGCCGTCTCCCCGCTGTCCATCTGCATCTTCCTCACCCTGGCGGCCACCGCCCCGGCGGAGATGCGCACCACCTGCTTCGCCATGTTCGGCGTGGCCGCGCTGATCTTCGGGGGATTCGCCGGAGGCGTCCTGCTGGGCGCGGTGAGCGACGCCGCCGGCTACCTCCACGGTCCGACGGTCGCCCTCACGACCATCGGTCCGGTGTGCGCCGTCGGGGGCCTGATGCTGCTGTTCGGGTCCCGTCACGTGAAGCGCGACATCACCCTGGTCATCGAGGACGTCCTCGAGCGCTACGCCGAGGGTAAGCGGCGCCAGTCGGAGGGCGCCGTCCCGGCCCTGCAGATCCACAACCTCGACGTCTCCTACGGGGCCAACCAGGTGCTGTTCGACGTCAACCTGGACATCGCCGAGGGGGAGATCGTGGCCCTGCTCGGGACCAACGGGGCGGGGAAGTCCACGTTGCTCCGCACCGTGGCGGGCCTGGAGCACCCCCACCGGGGGGTCGTGCGCATCTTCGGGACCACCTGCACCTTCCTCGAGCCCGAGCAGATCATCGACCAGGGGGTCGGCCTGCTGGTCGGCGGCAAGATGACCTTCCCGGGCCTCACCGTGCGGGACAACCTCCAGCTGGGGGCGTACTCGCTGCGGGGCGAGGGGGCCCGGGCCCGGGCCGCCGTCGACGAGGCCCTCGACCGCTTCCCCGAACTGGCCGGCCGCCTGCACCAGCCGGCCGGGGCGCTCTCGGGCGGCGAGCAGCAGATGCTGGCCCTGGCCCGGGTGCTCATGACCGCCCCGCGGTTGCTCATGATCGATGAGCTGGCCCTGGGCCTGGCCCCGAAGGCCGTGGACCGCCTGATGGACATCGTCCGCGAGGTCAACGGCCAGGGGACCACGGTGGTGCTGGTGGAGCAGAGCGTCAACCGGGCCATGAGCCTGGCCGAGCGGGCCGTCTTCCTCGAGCGCGGCGAGGTCCGGTTCGACGGCCGGACCGCCGACCTGCTCGAGCGCCCGGACCTGCTGCGCCCGGTGTTCCTGGGCGCGGCGGCGGACGGGCTCGGCTAGGCGGCGCCGGTGTCGATACCGAGCTTCGTCCTCGTCCAGGGGGTCATCACCGGCCTGGGCTACGGCCTGCTGGCCATGGGGCTGGTCCTGATCTACAAGACCAACCGGATCCTCAACTTCGCCCAGGGGCAGCTCGGCGTGGTGGCCGCGGTGTTCCTGGTGAAGTGCTTCTACGACTTCGGTTTCAACTACTGGTTCTCCCTGGCCCTGGCGCTCGGGCTGTCGGCCGCCGTGGGGGCCCTGAGCGAGTTGCTGCTGCGCCGGCTGTCCGACCGCCCGCGGGTGCTGGTGATGGTGGCCACCATCGGGCTCAGCCAGGTGCTCTTCGTGTTCACCGCCCTGCCCTTCATCCGGCCCCACGACCTCTACAAGCCGTTCCCCGTACCCTTCGACGTGACGTTCCACATCGGCACCTACGTGTTCACCCCCGGCGAGGTCATGACCCTGGTGGTGGCCCCCATCGTGGCCATCGGCCTGGCCGCCCTGGTCAAGTGGTCGACGTGGGGGCTGGCCATGCGGGCCATGGCCGAGAACCGCGACTCGGCCCGGCTCTCGGGGGTCTGGACCCGGCGGACCTCCACGGTGGCGTGGACGGTGGCCGGCGTGCTGTCGGCCTTCACCGCCATCCTCACCTCCCCCGGTCAGACGTCGTCACTGACCGAGGTGCTCAGTCCCGAGCTCCTGCTGCTGGCGCTCACCGCGGCCATCGTCGGCGCCATGACCAGCCTGACCGCGGCCTTCGTGTCGGCCATCGTGGTGGGCGTGGTCCAGGAGATCCTGGTGTGGAACCTCCCGGACCCGGCCCAGGTGGACCTGGTGCTGTTCGCCATCGTGCTGATCATCCTGCTGGTGCGGGTGGCCGCACTGCAGACCGGTAACCGCCGGGAGGAGCGCTCCACCTGGCTGGAGGGGACCCGGGTCCGGCTACGGGACGAGGTGGTCCTGCGCCGACGCGTGGGAGGCACGGGTGTGGGTGTGGTCATCCTCCTGGCCGCCCTGGCGCCGCTGGTGCTCAGCACCGGGCGTACCTATCTGCTCTCGCAGATCTGCATCTACGCCATGATCGCCCTGTCGATGACCGTCCTCACCGGCTGGGCCGGGCAGGTGTCGCTGGGCCAGTTCGGACTGGTGGCCGTGGGGGCCCTGCTGGCCGCACATCTGGGCACGAGCGTCCCGTTGGTGGTGCTGCTGCCTCTGGCCGGGGCGGTGACGGCGGTGGTCGCCGTGATCATCGGGCTCCCGGCCCTGCGGGTCCGGGGCCTCTACCTGGCGGTGAGCACGCTGGCCTTCAACCTTTGGTTCATGGAGTCGGTGCTCGGGACGACGTGCTGGAACGTGCCGCTGGTGGGCAAGCGGATGTGCACCGGACTGCCGAACCCCCAGTCGACCCTGCTCACCCGGCCCAGCCTGTTCGGCATCGACCTCGGGTCCGAGCGGGCCTTCGCCTGGTTCTCGCTGGTCCTCCTGGTCCTGTCGGTCCTCATGGTCCGGCTGTGGCGGGACAAGGGCGTGGCCCGGCGCCTCATGGCCGTGCGGGACAACGAGACCGGGGCGGGGGCCATGGGCATCCCCCTGGCCAGGACCAAGCTCCTGGCCTTCGCCCTCTCCGGCTTCATCGCCGGGTACGCCGGGGTGTGCCTGGCCTTCGCCACCCAGCGCATCTCCACGTCGACCTTCGACCCGACCTACTCGGTGCTGGTCGTGTCCATGGTGGTCATCGGCGGTCTGGGGGCCATCGACGGCGCGGTGCTGGGGGCCATCTACCTGGTCGGCCTGCCGGCCATGTTCGGCACCACATCGACCATCCAGTTCCTGACCAGCGGGCTCGGACTGCTGGTGTTCATCCTCTATCTGCCCGGTGGCCTGGCCGAGCTCCTGCACCGGCTGGCCGACGTGGTCACGCTGGGCATCGAGCGCCTGACGGCGGGTCGGGCCGGGCCCACGGCCCCGGGCCGGGCCGAACCGATGGTGTCGGAGGTGGCAGGGTGAGCACCACCGCCGAAGGTCCCGACGGACGTGGACCGGCCCGACTCGAGCTGTCCGGAGTGGTGGTGGACTTCGGTGGGGTGCGGGCGGTCGACGGGGCCGGACTGGTGGCTGAGCCGGGGTCGATCGTCGGTCTGATCGGTCCGAACGGGTCGGGCAAGACCACCATGCTCGACGTGATCTCCGGGCTGGTCACCCCGGACGAGGGTTCGGTGCTCCTGGACGGGGTGAGCCTGGTCGAGTACCTGCCCGAGGAGCGCTCGTCGCTCGGGCTGGTGCGGTCCTTCCAGGACTGCCGGCTGTTCCCCGAGCTCACCGTCGAGGAGGTGCTGCTCCTGACTCTCGACTCCTCCCGGCCGGTCGGCGTGGTCTCGTCGTCCCTGCAGGCGCCGTGGGCCCGGCGCCGCGAGCGGGAGAAGCGGGCCGCGGTGGACGAGGTGGTGGGCTCGTTCGGCATCGGCCGGTTCCGGCGCCACCAGATCTCCCAGCTGTCGACGGGCACCCGCCGGGTGGTGGACCTGGCCTCGATCGTGCTGGCCCGGCCCCGCCTCCTGCTGCTGGACGAACCGACGGCGGGCATCGCCCAGCGCGAGGCCGAGGCCTTCGTGCCCCTGCTTCGCCGGCTCCATCGGTTGGCCGACACCACCATCGTGCTGGTCGAACACGACGTGCCGCTGGTCTTCGCCCTGTGCTCCCAGGTCGTCATGATGGAGACCGGGGCCGTGGTGTCGCAGGGCACCCCCGACCAGGTGTCCCGGGACCCCCGGGCCCTGGCCGCCTACCTCGGGGCGAGTGCCGAGGCGCTGGCCGTGTCCGGGGCCGCGGCGCCCGGGGCCCGGACACCCGGAGCGGTGCCCACGGCCCCGCCGGTGCCTGCTCCGGCCCGACCCATTCCCGACCTGTTCACCGGCGAACCGCCACCCGGGACGTAGCCCGGGCCTCCGGGCTCAGCGCTTGGGGACGGCCGGTCCGTAGGGGACGTCGCCCCGGATGGTGACCCGGTGGGCCACCCGGAGGGCGTCGCCGTAGTCGTCGAGGGCGTAGTGGAGGGTGGCCCGGTTGTCCCAGAAGGCCACCGAGCCCGGCGCCCACCGGAAGCGGCAGGTCAGCTCGGGCTGCTGGCAGTGGCGGTAGAGCATCTCGAGGATGGCCGAGCTCTCGTTGGGCGACAACCCGAAGATGGACTGGGTGAATTGCGAATTGACGAAGAGCCCCTTGCGGCCGTTCTCCGGATGGGTGCGCACCACCGGATGGAGGGCGGGACGCAGCTTGTCGTGGTGCACGCCGTTCCACTCGTAGCCGCCCCGCCCGTCGACGTCGGCGGCGAACCACGGGTCGAAGTGGATGGCGATGAGCTCGTCGCACAGGGTCCGGACGGCCGGGGCCAGGCGGTCGTAGGCGTCCTGCAGGCTGGCCCACGAGGTATCGCCCCCCACCTCGGGGCAGGTGAGCATGGACAGCACGGTGCCGAGGGGGGGCTCCTGCAGGAAGGTGACGTCGGTGTGCCACCAGCTGGCCCGGTCCACCGAGCCGTCGATGGCCAGTACCTCAGGGTGGCCGTCGATGGACGGGATGACCGGGTGGCCCTCGGTCAGCTCGCCGAACTGGCGGGCGAAGGCGGCCTGGCTGTCGTCGTCGAGATCCTGGTCGCGGAAGAAGACCACGTGGTGGGTGTTGAGGGCGGCCCGGATGGCGGCCACCGTCTGGTCGTCGAGCGGGCGGGTGATGTCCACCCCGTGGATCTCCGCCCCGATGAGGGGGGAGAGCGGTCGGATGTCCAGGTCGTGCCGCACCGTCATGGTCCCAGTGTGCCCCACGGCCGGGGCCGGTTCCACCTGGTGGGCACCTGGTGGGGGATCGGCGGGCGGTCGGCGGGCGGTCGGTGGGCGGTCGGCGGGCGGTCGGCGGGCAACGGGCGGGTGTGGCAACGTGGGCACCGCCCGTGGAGGACCGGCGAAAGGACGACCCGACGTGACACCCGACGCTCCCCGTGCGCGGAACTTCTCCCCGTGGTTCCAGGTGGTGACCCGCCTGGCCGCCACCGTCGAGGCCGACCCGCTGCCCGACGGTGATCCGGCGGCCTTCGGGCCCTGGCGGGACCGGTTCGAGGCGCGGCTGGGGGAGGCCCTGGCCCCGTGGCCGGCGCCCGTGCCCCTCGAGACGGAGATCGACGGAGGGGAGGCGGCCGACGGTTACCGGCGCCACCGGGTGGTGTTCGACACCGAGGACACCATGTCGGTGCCGGCCTACCTGTTGGTCCCCGACGGCCGGGAGTCGCCGGGCTCGGCCGTCCTGGCCGTCCACGGTCACGGACCGGGCAAGTCCCGCATCTGCGGACTCGAGCCTGACGACCCCCCGGGCGGGGACTACGCCGCCGAACTGGCCCGGCGGGGCCACGTGGTACTGGCCCCCGACCTGCGGTGCTTCGGGGAGCGCCTCGACTGGAACCCCGAGGACCACTACGCCTGCGACACCAACCTGGTGCACCAGGTCATGGCCGGCTGGAGCCCCCTCACCCAGAACCTGTGGGACTGCGCCCGGGCCCTCGACGTCCTGGAGACCCACCCGCTGGTCGACCCGTCCCGTCTCGGCGTGGTCGGCTTCTCCTACGGCGGCACCATCGCCCTGTTTCTGGCGGCATGGGACCGGCGGGTGGCCGCCGCCGTGGTCAGTGGGTACCTGTCGTCGTGGGCCGAGTCCCACAAGATGCCCTGGAACATGTGCGGATCCCAGGTCCTCGCCGGCATGCCCGGGACCATGGAGCACGCCGACGTGGCCGCCCTGGTCGCCCCCCGGGCGCTCTTCGTGGAGACCGGCCGGGAGGACCCGCTCTTCCCGGTGGCCTCGGCCACCGAGACGGTCGGGCGGCTGCGGCGGGTCTACGACCACCTGGGGGCGTCCGACCGCCTCGAGCACGAGGTGGGCGAGGGCGAGCACCAGTGGTACGGGCAGGGGGCCTACGGGTTCATA
>Ga0302283_1000174_pt1 | contig 47077 bp, 48 predicted proteins | sample III_Fen_E1_4_FD_198770 | JGI IMG/M metagenome (GOLD analysis project Ga0302283, IMG submission 198770) | Peat permafrost microbial communities from Stordalen Mire near Abisko, Sweden - III_Fen_E1_4 | ecosystem: Environmental > Terrestrial > Soil > Wetlands > Permafrost | place: Sweden: Abisko... | reverse complement strand
CACCAGAGTCCCCGGCGAGGAAGAAGCGGCCCGGGTCTGCGTCGCCGTGGAGGAGCGCTTCCATGACGATCGCCGCATCCTCGAGGGCAGCCGGGAAGGGGAACTCGGGCGCCAACCGGTAGTCAGCCACAAAGATTTCACAGTCAATGCGGCGTGCGAGCGTGGCCACGAAGAATGCGTACATGCGTGGCGATGTGCCAATGTACCCGCCGCCATGCAAGTACAGCACGGTGCCCCGGGGCTTGCCCTTCGATGGCCGGTACCAGACGCCGGGCACGCCACCCACACTCGACTTCTCCGTGTCGACGCCAAGCGATTTGGCGAGCGGCGGCATGACCACTGCGCACAGATCGTCGAGGACGACTTCGATCGAACGGAACTCGTCGATCGGGAGTGACGAGCAGTAGCCCATGAAGGAGCGAATGGTCTCGCGGGTGACGGCCACGCCGACGTTGTGCAGCGCGTTTCCCTCCCCGGAGAGTGGCGAGCGCATGGGGACCCTCGCCATGGCGATGGCGAGCTGTCCGGCCATGCCGGCAAGATCCGCTGTGGTGATTGGCCACGAAGCGGTGGCCACACCTGGTCGTCGGCCCATGACCATGGTTCTTGCGCCTCCCGGTGCTCGTTGGCCGCAGCCTACGCTCGTCGGGAGGCCGCCCCAGCTAGCAGCAGGTCCCCTCGTTGCTGGCGAGCGTTCCGCTCCCCGCCTCAGCCGATTCCGCCTGCCGATGCCCCCCCGAAGCCGCCGCTGAGGCGGCTCCCACCGAAGCCGCCGGCCCCGCCGCCGAGGCCTGCGCCACCCAGCCCCCCACCTCTGAACGAGGTGCTGGTGTTCGACGTCGGCACCGGCTGTGCCATGTCGGCGAGTATGACCCTTTGCCCAAGGTCGACACCGGAGCTGATCTCGGTGTACTCGCCTCCGACGGTGCCGACCTTCACATCCTTGCGCACAGCGGTGCCGTTGCTTCCGACTGCGAGCACATAGCTGAGCGTCCCGAGCGTGTGGACCGCGGAGGTCGGGACAGCCGTCACGCCGCTCGCCACGCTGGTCACGATGTTGACCTCGGCGGTCGAGCCATCAAAGAAGTTGCGACCAACAGGCAGGCCCACGACCACCGGGTACGAGTAGCTGCCACTGCTCACCGCCACAGGGCCCACTTGGACCACGGAGCCGGGGACAGAACGGCTCGTGCCGTCGACGGTCGCGACCGCCTTGTTGCCGACATTCACCTGAGCCGCCTGGGCGCTTGTAAGGGTTGCGGCCACCTCGTAGCTGTTCTGGCCGACGATCACGATGGTGCTCGTGGAGGAGTCAGCCGAAACGCTGTCCCCCACGGCGATGCCGACCGATGCGACGGTGCCGGCGATCGGACTCGTCAACTGCGCGTCGGCCAGTGACTGCTGTGCCCTGACCAGTGCCGCCTCTGCGGTGTCGATCTGGGCTTGGTCTGAGTCCAGCTGCGCGGCGGTGGGCGTCGATGTGCCCCCGGACGTGCCAGTTGCGGTCGGCGACGTGCTCGAGTGGGTCGCGCTTGAGGAGCTCGAACCGCCGGTGCTGGCCGATGACGTCGATGAAGAGGTGGATCCGAGTGCGGTAGCGAGTGCTGCCTCGTCCTTCGCGACCGTCTTTTGGTCCGCCTGGACCTTCTGCTGATCGGCCAGCGCCAGGGCCAGCGCGCTCGTGCACGCCCCGCTGGTCGTACTCGACGGGGCGGTGGTGGTGGTGGTGGTGCCCGACGGAGGCGTGCCCGACGGAGGCGTGCCCGATGTCGTGGCGGTCCCGCAGGCTGCCTGGGCCGATTGGAAGTCCGCCGCGGCCTTCTGGGTGTCGGTGTCGGCCGTCTTTTGGTCGGCGACAAGCGTCTTTTGCGCTTGGGCGACCGCCGTGGAGCTGCCTGTCGATGACGCGCCCGACCCGGTTGACCCTCCAGCCGCACTCCCTCCGCTCGCCGTGGTCGATGCGGCGGTCGACGTCGACGCGCTGGACTGTGCCGTCTCGTCGGAGGCCAGTTTGGCCTGGGCGGAGGTGAGGGCGGTCTCCGCTGAGGTGACCGTCTGCGACAGGGCAGTGGTATCGAGGGTGGCGAGCGTCTCGCCCGCACTGACCGTGGCCCCGAGGACCGCCGGCACGGTCGACACCGTCCCGGCAACCTGGAAGGCAGCGGTCGCGCTTTCGACGGGCTGCACCGTACCGGTGAGGCTCAATGTCGCAGCCACGGTCTGGGTGCTCACCGCCGCCGTGCGATAGGGGGTGCTCCCACCTGAGGACGCGGCCCACGCGCTGGTGGCGATGGCCACTGCTGCCACGACAACGGCAGCGACGAGAACGGCCGGGCGAAAGACCCGAGCCATCCACCCCGGGCTCGACTGCTCATCCACCGAAGCCTGCACCTCCTCGGAACCCACCCGTCGAGCAGGTCGAGCCGCTGGTCCCGGTGATCCGGACCGTCGAGGCGGTAACACTGCCGTTGGTTGCGGAGGGCCCGATGGCGCTCACGCAGTCCCCCACCGCCAGTGACGATGCAGTGGTCGACTGCGTCTGGGAGTAGGTGGTCGACGATGACGTCGCGACCTTGATGGTGGTCGTCTTGGGCGTCGTTGGCTTCTTGGACGACTTTGTCGACTTGGACGCGCCCGGCCGGATGGACGGTGAAGTGCCGACGACGGTGATGGTCGAGCCACTCATGGCAGTGACCTTGCCCGAGGCGAAGGCGAAATTGGCGAAGCCCCCGGTCGGGAAGTGGCGCGCTGATGTGCCGCTCGGGGCCTCGCCGCCACCGAAGGACGGTCGAGTCGCGCCGCCCGACCCACCCCCGCCGAAGCGGCCGAAGCCGCCTGTGCCGGCTCCGCCGAACCCGCCGGTGCAGGTGCCGGTCGACGAGGCCGAGCTGATCGACACGGATGTGGCGTTGATCGCCGTCGAACCCTTCTTCGGGTGTTGTCCGCTCACGGTCACGCAAGACCCGACAGACAGTGCACTGAGCGAGGCAGTGGCGGTCTGCGAGAAGGTCGTGGTGGACGTCCAGCTCACCGCCGTCTGGCCGGTGTTGGGGTTCTGCACCTGCATGCTGGTTCCCGAGACGGCTGCGACGGTCCCGGTGGCGGCGGAAAAGGGCGCCGAGGTTGTTGCCGCACCGGCAGCAGACGACACGGCGAGCGCCGAGACGGCCGCGAGGGCGGTGAACAGTCCGGCTCTGCGGCAGATGCGGCCGGACGTCGTTGGGGATCGCATTTCTATTGTTTCTCCTTGTTTCAGAGGACCGTAGTGGTGTGGTCGGAGCTGGTTCATTCGCTGCGCAGCGCGTCGATCGGCGCCAGGTGCGCGGCGCGGCTGGCGGGGTAGACCCCGAAGATCACGCCGATGGCGATGGCCACGAGGAGGGCACCGACGGTCGCCCAGGCCGATATCGAGATCGGGTCGCTGATGAAGTGCGGGAGGATCTCGGCGCCAAGTATGCCGAGCAGGGCCCCGAGCGCCCCACCCACAAGCCCGAGCACCGACGCCTCGACGAGGAACTGCCGGCGGATCAGCCTGGGCGTGGCGCCGAGGGCCTTCCGCAAGCCGATCTCACGAACCCGCTCGGTGACCGAGACCAACATGATGTTCATCACGCCGATCCCACCGACCAGGAGAGAGATGCCTGCGATCCCTCCCAGCAGGACGGTCAAGGTCTTGTCGACCGACGTCGCGGTCGAGAGCAGCGATGCGTTGGACGTGATGGTGAAGTCGGCATCCGCCGGCGTCGTGACGTGGTGGAGGGCGAGCAGCTCCGTGTCCGCCTCCTGATAGGCAGCCGAGAGCTGAGAGGAAGAGCCTGCCTGGACGATGATGGAGCTGACCGAGCTGCGCGAGGTGCCCCCGAACACCCTCTCGGCTGCGGTGGTGATGGGAATGATCGCCTCGTCGTCCTGGTTCGTGGTCGATGAAGAGGACGATCCGGTCGAATCGAGCACGCCGACGACCGTCATGGGAACCCCGTTGATGTTGACCGTCTCGCCGACTGGGTCACCGCGACTGAAGAGCTCGGACGCGGTCGTCGCCCCGAGGACGACTGACGCCTCGTGGTCGGCGACATCCTGGTTGTCGATGAAGCGACCTTGGGCGAGCGTCCAGCCCCGCACGGTCAGGTAGGAGGGCGTCGTGCCGACGACGCTGGCCGTCCAGTTGCTGGTGCCCGCGGTCATGGCCTCCGAGGATGAGGTCGATGGAGCGACGGCCGAGATATCGGGTGCCACGGTCTTTGACTCGAGTGCGGTCGCGTCGGACATCGTGAGGGTCGACGCCGTCCCGAAGCCGGCGCGCAGGCCCGTGCTCGACGTCGAGCTTCCAGGCGAGATCGTGAGAACGTTGGTCCCGAGCGAGGTGATCTCCGAGCCGACCTGTGCTTGCGCTCCTTCCCCGAGGCCGACGGTGAGGATGACCGCAGCAATGCCGATCAGGATCCCGAGCACGGTCAGCGCCGAGCGCAGGCGGTGGGTGCGGACCGCCTCGAGACCGGTGCGGAGCGTCTCGAGCCAGCTCACCTCGTTGCCTCGAGCGCGCGCGAGCGGCGCCGGCAATTCCTCATCGGAGTGCCTCATTGTGCTGGGCGATCGGGTCGTCGACCAGACCGTCGAGGATCTGGATCACCCGTCCGGCATTCTCCGCCACGCCCGAGTCATGGCTGATGAGGACCACGGTCCTTCCGGCACTGTGGAGCTCTTCGAGGAGAGCCAGCACATCGCGCGCAGACGTCGAGTCGAGGTTGCCGGTCGGCTCGTCCGCCAGGATCAGTGCGGGGTCCGTGACGAGGGCTCTCGCCACCGCCACCCGCTGTTGCTGGCCACCCGAGAGCTCTCCGGGCTTGTGGTGGACACGATCAGACAGGTCGACGCGCTCGAGCGATGCCATCGCCCTTTCCCTGCGCTCCACTCGGCCCACACCCGCATAGATGAGCGGGAGCTCGACATTTCGCCAGGCCGAGAGACCGGCCAGGAGGTTGAACTGTTGGAAGACGAAGCCGATGCGGCGGTTCCGCACCGCTGCCAACTCGGTCTCGCTCATTGCGCTGACGTTCTCGCCGGCCAGGTGGTAGCTGCCGGCAGTCGGGACGTCGAGGCATCCCAAGATGTGCATGAGCGTTGACTTGCCCGAGCCCGATGGGCCCATGATGGCGACGTATTCGCCTTCTGAGATGGTGAGGCTGACGCCTCGGAGGGCCGCGACCGAAAGCGAGCCCGTCTGGTAGATCTTGGTCACGTCGACGAGCTCGATGACCTCGTACTGATCCCGAGATTCCTCGCCGTCGCCCGCACGACCCTTGTCGAGCATCGTCATCCGGCACCGCCGCCGGTCAACCCGCCGCCACCGGTGAACCCGCCGCCACCGAAGCCGCCACCGCCGGGGAAGCCACCCGAGCCGAAGGTGCGTCCCACTCCGGCGTTGATGTGGACAACCCGTTCGAGCACGCGATCACCGGCGACGACCCCGCCCGTGATCTGGGTCTCGCCGCTCGCGCTCTGGCCAACCGTGACTGCTCGCGTCGTCGTCTGGCCGTTCTTTTGGACCTGCACGGTGGCGTTGCCACTCGACGAGTAGGTGATGGCAGTTGTCGGGACCTCCACGACGTCGTTCAGCTGCTTGACAATGATGGCGACGGTGGCGGTGGCGCCCGGGTAGAGGCCGCTCGGTGACCCAGTGATAGCGATGGTCACGGGGAACGATGCGACGCCGGAACTCTCCGACGCGATGATCCCGACCGTGCTCACTGTGCCGTAGACCGGCGTGGTCGCCCCACTGGGCGTGATGATCGCCTGGTCGCCGGCCGCGATCTGCGAGACCTCAGTGTCGTCAACAGTGGCACTCACGATGTAGGAGCTCGTGGAGACGACGACGATCTGACCAGATGTGCCCGACGATGACGTTGACGAGCTCGACGCCGAGCTTGTCGAGCCCGTGCCCGATCCCGAGGTTGCGCCCGACCCGGTTGCTCCGCTCGCCCCGGAGGACCCGCTCGCCGCGGAGGAGCCGCTCGCACCCGAGCCCGACGAGCTGCCGCCGCTGCCCGAGACCTGTTGACCGACGGTGAGGTCGACCGATGCGACGGTCCCTGCGATGGTCGACGTCAAGGTGGCATCGGCGAACGAGGTCTGGGCCGACGTCAACTGCGACTGGGCAGAGGTGACCGACGCCTCGTCCGAGTCGATCGTGGCCGCCGATGCGCTTGCCGATTCGTCGGCCGACAGCTTCGCCTCGGCGCTGGCGAGCGTGGCCTGTGCGGCATCGAGGTCAGCTTGCAGGGCGGTGGTCGACACCGTCGCCAGTGCCTGGCCGGCGGTCACGACGTCACCCACCTTCACGTTCACCGCCGTCACTTGACCGGACACCCCGAAGTTGAGGTCGGCCTGCTCCGCCGGCTCGATCGTCCCGCTCGCCGAGACCGTCTGCTTGATGGTTCCGGTGGTGACGCTCACCGTCTGGGTAGTAACGGAAAAGGCGGGGGTAGAGGACCCCGAACTCAACCAAAGGCCGAGAAGTGAACCACCAACGGCGACCACCACGACAACAGCAACGATGATGACCCTGCGGGAGATCCGCCTCTTCGGAGGCATGGGGGCGCCGGGTGCGGCCGGAATCTCGGCAGTTGCCTCGTCACCGCCGTCGCCGAGGGCCGAGGTCGTCAAAGCGCGCATGGGCGAAGTAGAGCCCACGGAACTTTGAGCCAGCCGAGTCCAACCTGTGTCCCACCTGTGAGGCAGCGAATCATGCTGGCGCCATCAGGCCTCGACCAGGGAGTTCCGATGCAGCCGGCACCGCTCGGCGCGCCGGGTCGACGCTCCAATGCCTATCGACGAGGCTGTCCTGGGCGAGTTCTCTCTCCACACCCTTCGAGAGTGCGCCCTGCTGGCCGACGGGAAGCGTGGCGCCCTGATCGGTCCGCGAGGCGACGTTTCCTGGGTGTCCGCGCAGAGCTGGCACTCCGATGCCATTTTCTCGATCCTGATCGGCGGCGACCGGTGCGACGCGGTGACGCCCTCGGGTCGTCACACGTGGGGCGGGTAATGCGATTGCAAGCCCGCCCTCGCCGGACTCGCGGTCGGCCGGATCGGCCTGCTCGTGTCAGGCGTCCTCAGGACCGGGTCCCCTTGGCCGTGATGCTCATGGTCGACGAGATGACGGGCAACTTCTCACTGCTCCCTGCGGCCGTACTGGCCGTGGCGTGCGCCAGGCTCGTGGGCGGCGACACGCCCATCTACGGTTCCCAGTCGGCCTGTCGGGGTCGACAACCCACCTGGGAGTCTCCTCCAGAACTCTGCTGGCGCCGGCTAACGCGAGCTCACGCGCGCCGGCGCACCGTCTCGAAGCGACGGAAGATCCTCGACCTGGCCCGCTCGGCGTCGGTGCCGAGCCCGGTTGCGGTCTCGAGGCCCCACTCCCCCACGATCGGTTCGAAGACTTCGGTCAGCAGTTGCTCGGCACCGAAGATCCCTACGTCACTGATCGCCGCTGAGTGGGCGTCGAAGTCCTCAATCCCCTCACCGGGCATGGCGAAGCGGCGAACCTGCTCCCACACGGCGATCATCGCAGCGTCGGGCCAGAGCTCATGCCCCGCACCCATGAGTGTGCAGTACAGCTTGTAGTGGTGAGCCTCGTCGGCCGCCACCTTCTGCATCACCGAACGGCCGAGCTCGTTGCCGAGTGCCTTGCCGGTGTTGCGGTGAGCCACCGCAGTGGCCTTCTCCTGGAACGAGACGTAGGTGAGCGCTTCGAGGACGTTGGGGGGCTCGGGAACCCGGCCTCCGCAGACTTGGTGCATTCGGCCACGCTCGAGAACATCGAGGTCAAGAGCACCGGTGGCTCGGATCCAGTCCCGCAGGACGATCGAGTGCTGTCCCTCCTCGGCCGTCCAACGACGGATCCACCCGCCCCACACGCCCTCATCACCGAGAAGATTGAGCAGCGTTCGCGAGTAGTAGGGCAGGTTGTCCTCGGTCAAGAGGTTCACGTACAACGCACTTGCCACGCCGTCTTCGACGTCGACCTGCTCGTACGCACCGGGCGGCACGACATCGTGTGCGAACCAGTCGCGACGACGGCGCAGGTGGGTCTCGAACGCTTCTTCAAGTACGGGGGCGAGCTTGCCGAGTACTTCCTCGTCGCTGGGGTACACGATGCAACCACTTTTCTGGGTTGTCGGAGCTCGTTCGGCGAGCCAAACCCCATGCCTAGCACGGCCACAGGTCCGATCCACCACGGATCCTGTGCCACTGCGAAGAATGGCGAGGAGCCGGCGGTGGCGTGCCCGGAATATTGCGGTCCGGTTACGAGCCGCGGCGGCCGTATGAACAAACCCCCGTTGTGACGCGAGCAGTATGAAATGGATCAGGAAACGATCGCGCAGATTGGCTGCCTCGTCCCCTGCTGACGAAGACTGCGACACCAGACAATGCCCTTTGACGTGGTATTTCGAAGCTCACCGGCAGCACTAGGACGCAAATTTCGTTCGCTGCGAAGAGTTCTTATGGCTTTACTAAGCACCTCACAGCCGACCCTTAATCCCGTTCTTTACCTTGGTCATCGAGGAGGACAGAGCAGTCCAACCAACCAACTGCTCTCAATTACCTATGTTGTGGATCTGGCTGACCGTGCCCTTCGCCATCATCGCCATCGCAATCGCCACCGTCCCGGTGCTGTACCACTCCCTCAAGGAGGACCGGCTGCTGCGGGCCGAGCACCAGGCCGTCCAGGCCCGGATGTACTCCCCCGAGTTCACCAAAGGCCGCGAACGTGAGCCCATGGCCGCGTAGCCGAGTTCGCCCTCGTGACCGCCCACGAGGAGCGCGCGCCGCAGGTCCCCGAGTGGGGGCCTGCGGCGCGCCAGGGATCGCTGTCGCCAGGATCACACACGGGACATCGACGGCGCCGACAACGCGATCGCGCAGACTTCGCCTGCCTGACGAACAGGACGGGCCCTGGCCGGTGGCAGTCGCTGAAGGCACAATGACGCCATGACCTCAGAGACGCGCTGGCTACCGGTCGACGGGCTCGAGACGTTGCGGCTGCGAAAGAGCGCGAAGTGGCGTACGTATCCGGCCGACGTGTTGCCGCTGACGGTGGCAGAGATGGACTTCGGGCTTGCCCCGCCCGTCCAGGAGGCGCTGCGGGCCGCCGTCGAACGATCCGACACCGGCTATGCGATGCCCGCACCCGAGCTCGGGGGCGCATTTGCCGACTTCGCCCGCCGACGCTGGTCCTGGAACGTGGACCCCGAGGCAGTCGCCGCTGTCCCCGATGTCGGTGTTGGCGTGGTCGAATTGCTGCGAGTACTTGCCCACCCCGGTGACGCGGTGGTGATCAGCCCACCGGTTTACCCTCCGTTCTTCGAGTGGGCGTCCGAAGCACGAACGCGGCTGGTCGAGGCGCCGCTCCGGCTCAACGAGGTTGGTTGGCGACTGGACTTCGATGAGCTCGAGAAGGCGTTCGCCGCCCACCCTGCCGTCTACGTCCTGTGCAACCCGCACAACCCGGTTGGGCGAGTGCACTCGAGCGAGGAACTCGCCACCCTCGCGGGACTGGCCTGCCGGTACGGGGTCACCATCGTGAGCGACGAGATCCACGCCCCACTCGCCCTTCCCGGTGCCACCTTCACCCCGATGCTCACGGTGCCTGGAGCCGCGGCGATCACCGTCAGCGTGCTCTCGGCGAGCAAGGCGTGGAACCTCGCCGGCCTGAAATGCGCTGTCATTGTCACCGCCTCCGAGGAGATGGCTTCGAGAGTGAACCTCCTGCCGCCCGATGTCCGCTGGCGCACCGGCCACTTCGGCGTGCTCGCCACCGTTGCCGCCTTCGCCGACGGCGGCTCCTGGCTGGATGAGCTCCTCAGCACCTTGGAGCAACGACGGACGTTGCTCACAGGCTTGTTGCACGATCGCTTGCCGGAGGTGACCTGGCAGGCGCCGGAGGCGACGTTCCTTGCGTGGCTCGACTGCCGGGCGTTCGGCGACGGGGACGAACCAAGGGACCGGTTCCTCGAGGCCGGAAGGGTGGCACTCGAACCCGGGCTTCGTTTCGGTCACCCGGGCAGCGGTTACGTGCGACTCAACTTCGGCACCAGCGCCGAGATCCTCGACGAGGCGACGGCCCGCATGGCGCGGGCCGTCGCTTAGCAATCCGAACCGGTACGAGCCCCGCTATGCCATCGCAGGCTCCCGGCGATCCGGGTGGGAAGCAGCGTGACGGAAGGTATCGAGTCACCTGACTGTGGGGATCCAGGACATAGGAGACCGCCGGCCCGACGCATGTGTCAGGACATAGGAGACCACCGAGTGGGGGTGTGCTCCTATGGACATGGGCCGGTTCTTGATCGAGACGCATCTGCGGACCGGGCGACCCATCAAGGGGCTGGCTCAGCCTTTACCGCGCCGTTACCCGGGGGCTGCAAGGTCAGTGCCGAAGACCGGATAGTCCGCTCCGACTACTTCGAAGCGTCATCCATCCGGTCCGATGGGTGCGAGAGGCGCACCCGAAGGAACATGGAGGGAGCGGCCATGACCACCGACGGAATGAACCGGCGACAGCGCAGAAGGCTCGATGCGGCCCGGCAGCTCGTCGGGCCCGACACGACGATCCTGGCGTATGGGGGAGGGCGGGGCCACGCCCGGATGTCCAAGGGTGTGGTCGGGCTCGCCGCCGGCTTCCTCGTGGTGTTCGTCGCCGTCCTCGCGTTGTTGCATGCCGTCCTCCTCCCCGGCGGTGTGCTCCTCATCGTTGGCATCGGGATGATCCGCCCGCGCCGCGGCGTGGCGCTCACTCCCGACGCTGTCCTCTTGCTGCACGAGAGCGAGTGGAACGGTAAGCCCAACCGCCTGATCTTGCGAGCCGCTCCTGTCGCCTTCGTACCGACCGGTTCGGGGAGTGCCGGGAGCGTCTCGTTTCAGCTCGGAACGGAGCGGGTCACGCTGAAGCGCAGGGAGTACGAGCGCCTTCTTTCGGCGGTGCAGTCGGCGCACTCCGACGAGCCGCTCCGCTGAAAAGCGATCGCTGCTGCTGCGGACGGTAATTTCGAGCATGGCCGCAGGCGTCCTGCTCGACATCGACGGGGTTCTCACCGTGTCGTGGAAGGCGCTGCCCGGGGCGCGCGAGACGCTCGACTGGCTCGAGGCACATGACCTCGACTTCCGGTTGGTGACCAACACCTCGTCCAAGTCCAGGCACCAGATCGCCGAGGCGCTCGCCCGTGCCGGACTACCGGTCGACCGCGACCGGATCCTGACCGCGGTGAGCAGCGCCGCGCAGTACCTGCGCCAGCATCATCGGGACAGCGGCTGCTTCGTCGTGAACGACGGCTCGCTCGATGACGACCTCGAGGGGATCCAGATCACGGGACCTGCTGACGCGGGTGTGGTCCTGCTCGGTGGCGCAGGACCGACTACCGGTTACCAAGCATTCGACACCGCTTTCAAGCTGGCGGCAGCCGGAACACCGGTCGTGGCGTTGCATCGAAATGCCCGCTACCAGACCGCCGAGGGCCCGGCCCTCGACATGGGTGCGTTCATCGTCGGACTGGAGGCTGCAGCCGCCATGGAGGTCACCGTCGTCGGCAAACCGGCACCCGCGTTCTTCAGCGCCGCCCTCTCGGATCTCGGCATCGGTGCCTCGGATGCGCTCATGGTCGGCGATGACATCAACTCCGATGTGCTCGGCAGCCAAGCCGTCGGCATGACCGGCGTGCTCGTGAGAACTGGCAAGTTCCGTCCGAGCGATCTGGATCTCGACGGCACCGGGCCCGATCATGTCATCGACGACATCGGTCAGCTTCCTCAACTCCTACGGCAGCTGCAGGCCGGTGGGCGTGGCTGACTGCCAATGCCGTCTGCGCTCAGGCCCCAGTCCAACGCCATTCCCGAAGTTCGGCGAAGGCTCTCTCGGCCGTCGTCCGATGGTTCGGATGGCCACTCACAACGGAGCGAGATGTCAAGACCACCTTGACAGTCGCTCCCCTGTCATGCCAATCTTGACGCATGACCACCACAGGAATACAGGGTGAGCACGACGGACGTCGCCAGGTTCCGCCGCTAATGACCGCAGCGTGGGAGGCAACGACGACGGACCTCGATCCGCTGACGGCCCTGGGCGCATCTCGGGCCCTCGTGGCGCTGCTCTCCACCTGGGAGGCCCAGCTGGTCGGCGAGGCCATCGCCGCCGGCGCCACGTGGGAGACGATCGGCGGAACGGTTGGAGTGAGCAGGCAAGCAGCATGGGAGCGCTTCCACAATGACACGCACGATTTTCGGCGCCGGGTGAAGAGCGACGCACAAGTGCTTCGCGACCGGCACCGAAAGGAGATGCTCGAGTTCCGGGATTCGGTAAAGAACGAGGCAAGGAAGCGACGCCAGAAGAGCCACTGACGAGAAGGCGCCGCAGGTCCAGGCGGTTCGGCGACAATCCTGTCGCTGCTCAAGGTAAAGGGCCGCGAGCTCGTCGTCTCACATCTGGGTGCGGTCGTCCTCGCCACCCTGGCGATGCTGACCGGTCGTACCAAAGAGGAGATGCTCGCGACCATGCGGCCATGACGAAGTGGGTGACCGAGGAGGCCGACGATCTCGACGGCGCCGACTGAATCGGGAGCTGCTGCAAGGAAGGGCCCATCCGCATCCCGGCATTCGGTCTTTGATCGCCAGAGGGCAACGGCTGGTCGGTTGGGCCGCCATGTCGGGGTCAGGCCGGAAGGTGCTCCAAGAACTCGACAAGTCCGCTGAAGTAGCGACGCTGGTCGTCGTACATTGCGAGGTGGCTGCCATCGGGACAGTGCAGGTAGCTGCCGTTGCCGAGTTCCCTCGACATCATCTCGAGATATGCCGGATCCATGGTGTCGTGGGCCGCTCCGATCACGAGGGCCGGCGTTTCGATCTGCGCCAACCGGCCGGTGCACTCCCAGCCGGCCAGCTTTGCGTCTGCGCTGATCCCCAGTTCACTCGGACCCTGCATGGACACATAGATGGCGGGATTGATGTGGGCAAAGGCGCGCTGCACGGGGTCGGGCCAGTTCGCCACCGGCATTCGCAACACGTGGTGGACGTAGTGCTGTTCATTCAACAGGTCGGTATAGCGAGGGTTCTCGATGTCGCCAGCCGCTTCGAGCGCCTGGATCTCAGCCAGCGCCGCCTGATCCATCTCGGGCATGAGCACACGCCGCGCATAATCGTTGTAGGCCGGCGCGCTCGACATCATGTTGGAGATGACCAGTCCGCGCAGGTGCTCTTGGTAACGAAGGGCGTACTCCATAGCGAGAATGCCACCCCACGACTGGCCGTAGAGGACGAAGTTGTTTCGCTCGAGACCGAGTGCCTGGCGGACCTGCTCAACCTCGTCGACGAAGCGGTCGAGCTCCCACAGCGACGGCTGCTCGGGTTGGTCACTGAAGCCCGATCCGAGTTGGTCGTAGTAGTAATACTCGACGCCCGCTGCTGGAAGGTAACTGTCGAAGGCTTCGAGGTACTCATGGGTGCATCCGGGCCCCCCGTGGAGCAGGAGCAGCTTGAGGTCGGAGTTGTTTCCGACCCGCTTGGTCCAGACCCGCCACGTTCCCGCTGGCGTGTCGACCGGGATCATGCGGGAGCCACCGCTTAGCGCGTCGTCACGCCCGGAGTAGTCCAGGTAAGCGTCCGTTGCTCGCATCCCGCTCCCCTTTCGCGCGTCGGACAAGAAGCTAACCCCATGCCCGCCATCTGCGCCCGAGGTGTCCTGGAAGAGTAGTGAGCCTTCCGGCGTCTCGAAGAGGTACAGCAGTGTCCCACCGTCGCCGCGATCACTGTGAGCCGGTCCAGCTGTGATCAGGTGCTCGATCGCTGAGGTGTCGAGCGTGGTGGCGAGTCGCGACCCCAGCTCCTTCATTTGTGCCGCCGAACTCGAATCGGCCGGCATCAAGGTCAACGCCGCGTGCCCGGGCTTCACCGCGACGGACCTCAACTACTTCCGGGGGCGCACCGTCGAACAGGCTGCCCATGAGCCAGTACGCCTCGCGCTGATCGACGCCGACGGTCCGACGGGCACATTCTCGAACGAGGACGGCCCGCTCCCTTGGTGACGTGGTCTCCGAGCGCGTCGCCGAAGGGCAAGAACCCACTCTGCGGCTCGTGACCCACGCCAAGGCCGTATGAACTCTGAGAAGCCCGAGCAATAGCGATCACAGCGACTCGTCCAGGTCCTCGACGGGCGGTGGACTCTTGCAGTGCTCGCCTTCAGCCATGCAGCCGCGACGAAGACGTGGAGATCTCCGTCGTGGCTGCACATCGACACCCGGCGCAGGTCCGTCCCTTTCGGCAACGCCAGGCGACCAGTCGTGCGCTGCTCGAAGCGATCACCTTCGAGCGAGCCCCGCACCAAGCGCAGCGAATCCCGGCGCAGCCGCTGATAAGGACTGCCGCAGATCCACCAAGCGGCCCTTCCAGACATCTGCTCCCGCAGGCTTCACCGGCACTTCCTGAAGGGTAGAGCGCCTCGCGGTGCAAGACTGGAGGCCTGGCTAGTCCATCTAATACAAAGCTGGATGCTGCGATCCGGCGACGTGCCGTCTCCCTCTCCTTCGGCGAACAGCTGGCCGCAGAAGGCGTCGCTACGGTGGCACTCGCTGCAGATGGCTCGATGGTCGAGTCCCGCCCTGACGGCTCGACCAGGGTGGTCACCACGGCGACCAGCTCCGACTGACACCCCGTGTCAGTCACCCTGTACTGGCGCCCCGGGTGCCCTTTTTGCATGGTCCTCCGTAGAGGACTTCGCCGAGCCCACGTCACGGTGACAGAGGTGAACATCTGGGAGGAGCTGGCCGGGGCTGCCGTGGTCAGGGAGATCGCCGGCGGGAACGAGACCGTCCCGACCCTTGTGGTGGGCGATCAGTCGCTGGTGAACCCCTCCACACGCAGCGCGGTCGAGGCCATCAGGACCTACGCCCCTGAGCTCATCGGGCCGGTGCCCGAACGCGGAGCTCGTCGGTGGCGGCGTACTCGGTGAGCGAGATTGACGCGACCAGAGCATGGGTGCAGATGACAGGATGGGCACTGACGTCATCGAGTTCCGGCTCCGGGGCGGGGGCATCAACGAGCGGGTCGTGGTGACGATCAACGGCGTCGAGCTCTCCGACCTCTGGGCACGCGCCAAACAGCAGCCGACCGACCCTCTACCGACGGCTGAGGTGGGCATGGGGCTGGCGCGGCCTGGGGTCCATACCGCGAGTTGCCGCCTCGCTCAGAGGCACACTCGGTGCCCGATGGGTACGTACCGGTGCTGACCTGCACGTGTGGCGAGTTCGGCTGCGGTGGTGCCTCTGCCCACATCACCTTCGACCTCGGCACCGTGACCTGGGGTGACACCAGAACCGCCACCTATGAGCAGCCGGTCGACCTCGGGCCCTTCCGCTTCAAGCGACAGGCGTACGAGGCCGCGCTTCAGGCGCACTAGGTCCTCCCGGCTCGGCCGACGTCGCTTAGCTGCCGGTTCTCGAGGTGACCGGTGAACGTGAAGTGCTGGGACACAGCGGCGCCAATCAGTTGTGGGAGAGACGCTCCAAGTTCAAGTACTGGCCCAGATCCGATGTCACCTGCCCTAAATTCGGGTGACACCTGGGATCAAAAGCCGATGACACCTGGCGACAGAGCACACTACGAGCACCCGCTCGTCGTGCCGCAACTCCCGCAGACGTAGCACGAGCCCGCACGCTGCATGACGTTGCCGCAGCTGTAGCAGTAGGGGGCGTCGCGCTGCTCGGCTCGGGCCAGGGTCTCGGCGGCCGGGACCGCCGGGGCGACCGGCGCTTCGATGACCGCCGCCGGGCCGTCGTCAAGGACGCCGACCGAGAGGGTCGCGCTCTCCTCGACGCCAGGCAGGGTGGGCTGGGTCCGCTCGGCCGTCGACAGCACACCGAGCTCGGCGCGCTCGTCAGCGGGGAGGTACTCGAGGGCGACCCGGCGGAAGATGTAGTCCACCAGGCTCGAGGCGATCCGCAGCTCAGCGTCGTCGGTGATGCCGGCCGGCTCGAACTTCATGTTCGAGTACTTGCGCACGTAGGTCGACAGCGGCACGCCGTGCTGGAGGCCCAGGCTGATCGAGATCGAGAAGGCATCCATGATCCCCGCCAGGGTCGAGCCCTGCTTGGAGACCTTGATGAACACCTCGCCGGGGCGACCGTCCTCGTACTCGCCGACGGTCACATAGCCCTCGCAGTCAGCCACCCGGAAGGCGAAGGTCTTCGACTGGCGCCGCCGGGGCAGACGCTCCCGCACCGCACCGACCACGACCGACTCGTTCTTCCTCGCCTGCTCGTTCGCCAGCGCCACCTCGAGCTCGGCGATGCGCGCCGCCACCGCCCGGTCGTGGGCCTCCGCCTCCGAACCGGCCGGCGCGTCGTCCCCGCCCTCGGCCCCGGCCTTCTTCGTGGTCGAGAGCGGCTGGCCGACCTTGCAGTTGTCACGGTAGATCGCAACGGCCTTGATGCCGAGCCGCCAGGCGTCGATGTGGAGCTGTTCGATGTCGTCGACGGTCACGTCCTCGGGCATGTTCACCGTCTTCGAGATCGCACCGCTGATGAAGGGTTGGACCGCACCCATCATCCGCACGTGGCCCGAGTAGTGGATGGTGTTGTCGCCCATCGAGCAGGCGAACACCGCCAGGTGCTCGGCCGTGAGGTCGGGGGCGCCGACGATGGTCTTGTGCTCGTCGATGTAGGCGACGATGGCGCCGACCTGGGCCGGGCTGTAGCCGAGCTGCTGCAAGGCACGCGGCACGGTCTGGTTGACGATCGACATCGTGCCGCCACCGACCAGCTTCTTGGTCTTGACCAGTCCGAGGTCGGGCTCGACGCCGGTGGTGTCACAGTCCATGAGCAGCCCGATGGTGCCGGTCGGTGCGAGCACGGTCGCCTGCGAGTTGCGCACACCGAACTGCTCGGCCAGCTCGACGGCACGGTCCCACGCCTCCTGTGCGGCCGAGAGCAGCTCGGGCGGGACGACGTCCTCGTCGATCTTGGAGGCCTCGGCCTGGTGCATGCGCAACACGTTGACCATGGGCTCGGCATTGTCGTGGAACCCGGCGAAGGGGCCCATGCGGGCCGCCGTCCGAGCGGAGGTGGCGTAGGCGTGCCCCGTCATGAGGGCGGTGATGGCACCGGCCCAGGCGCGGCCCTCGTCGGAGTCGTACGGCAGGCCGTTCGCCATGAGCAGCGCGCCGAGGTTGGCGTAGCCGAGGCCGAGCTCGCGGAACAGCCGGGAGTTCTCGCCGATCTTCGCCGTCGGGTAGTCGGCATTGCCCACCAGGATCTCCTGGCCGGTGAACATGATCTCGATGCCGGCCTTGAAGCCCTCGATGTCGAAAGTGTCGTCGTCGTTCAAGAACTTCATCAGGTTCAAGCTGGCCAGGTTGCACGCCGAGTTGTCCAAGTGCATGTACTCGCTGCACGGGTTCGAGCCGTTGATGCGGCCGGTGTTGGGGGCGGTGTGCCACTTGTTGATGGTGGTGTCGAACTGCATGCCGGGGTCCGCGCACTCCCACGCCGCGTGGGCGAGCTGGCGGAAGAGGTCCCGGGCTGGCGCGGTGCGAATGACCGCCCCGTCACCACGGGCGCGCAATGCCCACTCCGCGTCGTCGACGACCGCCTGCATGAACTCGTCGGTGACCCGGACCGAGTTGTTGGCGTTCTGGTACTGCGTCGAGTGGCTGTCCTTGCCGTCGAGGTCCATGTCGAAGCCGGCGTCACGCAGCACGCGTGCCTTGCGCTCCTCGATCGCCTTGCACCAGATGAAGTCCTCCAAGTCGGGGTGGTCGACGTCGAGGATCACCATCTTGGCGGCGCGGCGGGTCTTACCACCCGACTTGATGGTGCCCGCCGAGGCGTCGGCACCGCGCATGAAGCTGACGGGGCCCGACGCCGTGCCCCCGCCCTTCAAGAGCTCGTGGGACGAGCGGATCTTGGAGAGGTTGACGCCCGCACCCGAGCCACCCTTGAAGATCACGCCCTCTTCGGTGTACCAGTTGAGGATCGAGTCCATCGAGTCCTCGACCGCCAGGATGAAACAGGCGCTCGCCTGCTGGGGGACGCCGTCGACGCCGATGTTGAACCACACCGGAGAGTTGAAGGCCGCCTTCTGATGGATGATCAGGTGCTTGAGCTCGTCGCGGTAGATCTCGGCTTCCTCTTCGTCGGCGAAATAGCCGTCCTTCAGCCCCCAGCTGGTGATGCTGTCGGCCACCCGGTCGGCCACCTGCTTGAGCGAGGTCTCGCGCTCAGGGGTGCCGAGGGTCCCGCGGAAGTACTTTTGGGCGAGGATGTTGGTGGCGTTGACGCTCCAGGACTCGGGCACCTCGACGCCCAGCTGCTCGAAGGCGACGGTGCCGTCGCGGTAGTTCGTGATGCGAGAGTCACGGCGCTCCCAGCGCACCTCGTCGTAGGGGTGGACGCCCTCGGTGGTGAAGTGCCGGCGGATGCCGATCCCGAGTCGCTGGGGTGCGATTGCCATGTGCTCTCTCCTGTAGTCCTTGGGGTTCTCGTGGAAAGTGCGTCGTGCGCCCCCCACCCGATCTGCAGTGCTGCATTCCGACTCGGAGCGACCTTACTTCCCCCCGAACCACAACATATTGTGGTCGGTGCTCCCCCGAGGCACGAGATGCTGGGGTTCATTACAGCACTGTAGTTACGTCCCTGTCAACGCTTCTCGACGTGAATTCTTCCAGTTCGGCGGCCCTTCGAAAAAGAAACTGTCGGCCGGGCACCCCGTTGCGCCGGAGAATGGCCGGCGCAACGACCGGGCAGCCACCAGCCCCAACCCGTCCAGCGGTGGGGGCGGTAGCGTCGGCACCCATGACGTGCATCGTGGCTGTGGATGCGGGGACCACCGGGGTGCGCGCGCTCGTCATCGACCACGCCGGCCAGGTCACCGACATCGCCTACCGGGAGCTCGCGCAGTACTTCCCGCGCCCCGGCTGGGTCGAGCACGATGCCACCGAGATCATCGACCACGTGCGCGCCACGCTTCTCGAGGTGGCGGGGCGAATCGCCGAGCGGGGCGAGCGGGTCGCCGCCCTCGGCATCACCAACCAGCGCGAGACGGTGGTCGCCTGGGACCGCTCCACCGGGGCGCCGCTCCACCGAGCCATCGTCTGGCAGGACAAGCGGACACGGGGCCACTGCCGGTCGCTGCGCGAGGCGGGCCACCTCGACCTCGTGCGCTCGCGCACCGGGCTCATGCTCGACTCCTATTTCTCGGCCACGAAGATGGCCTGGCTCGCCGAGCACGGGGCGCTGTCGTCGACACCGGTCGGCGACCTGGCCTTGGGCACGGTCGACTCCTGGGTGCTCTGGCACCTGAGCGGGGCCGAGCACGGCGGGGTCTTCGCCACCGACCCGACCAACGCCAGCCGGACCCTTCTCTACGACATCGACGAGGGCGCCTGGTCCGACGAGCTGTGCGCGCTCTTCGGTGTCGAGCGCGCCGTCCTCGCCGACGTCCGGCCCTCCTGTGGCCGCTTCGCCGTTGTCTCTGCCGCCGCATTGGGCGACGGCGGTCGCGGGCTCGCTGGCGTGCCAATCAGCGGCATCGCCGGCGACCAGCAGGCCGCTCTGTTCGGCCAGGCCTGCTTCGCCTCCGGCATGGTCAAGGCCACCTACGGCACCGGCAGCTTTGTGCTGGCCAACGTCGGAGCGAAGCGCCCACCGCCGCCCGCCGGGCTGCTGACCACGGTCGCCTGGGACCTGGGCGGCCACGGCGGGGAGGGCGGCCCGCTCGCCTATGCCCTCGAAGGATCGGCGTTCGTGTCGGGTGCGGCAATCCAGTGGCTGCGCGACGGCCTTGCCGTCATCGAGCGCTCCGAGGACATGGGGCCCCTCGCCGGCTCGGTCGCCGACAGCGGCGGGGTCTACGTGGTCCCCGCCTTCACGGGCATGGGGAGCCCCTGGTGGGACGAGAGCGCGCGCGGCACCATCACCGGCATCACCCGGGGGGCCGGGCGCGCCCAGCTCGCCCGGGCCACCGTCGAGGCCATGGCCTACCAGGTCCGGGCCATGGTCGAAGCCATGGTCGCCGCCACCGGCACGCCGGTTAGTGAACTGCGCGTCGACGGCGGGGCGAGTGCGATGGACCTGCTGCTCTCCCTCCAAGCCGACCAGTTGGCCACGTGCGTGGCGCGCCCCACCTCCATCGAGACCACGGCCCTCGGGGCAGCGACGCTGGCCGGACTGGCCGAGGGGGTGTGGGACTCGCTCGATGAGCTCTCGGCGCGCTGGTCGCTCGACGCCCGCTTCGAGCCGGCCGCGGACCGCACGATCCCCGACGCGCTCTACGCCGCCTGGCAGCGCGCCGTCGAGCGGGCCCGGCACTGGGCCCGAGAGGATGAGGCGCAGGGCTAGCAGGCAGTCAGCTCGACTGAGGGTCGACGGCTCGCACCGTGTCGATGCTCGCCCCGTCGACCTCGAGGATCTCCGAGCGGAGCAGTCCCACCAGTTCCTCGCCGGCCAGCTCGATGATGAACTCGTCCATGGCCTGCCCGTCGGCCCGGTCCAAGATGTCGATGGCGATGATGTCGCCCCCGACCGCGCCGATACGACTGGCGACGGCGCCGAGCGCCCCAGGCCGGTCCGGCAGGTGGATTCGAACTGCGTACCTCACCATGGCATCACGCTAGGCGATGGAAGTGAACAGGGCGTTTCCCGCCGATTACGGTTCCGCGACCGTCAGCCGACCGATTGCGCTGAGCGCTTCGGGATGTACTCGTCGACGTACGGGCGCCCCGACAGGCGCGAGATCTCGCGCATGAGCGCGTCGGTGAACTCGCGGAGCTCGGCATGGTCGAGCTCGCTCGCCCCGTGGCTCTCCAGGCGCATGGGTGGGCCGAACCGGATGGTGACCCTGTGGAAGGGGCGCATCATGCGCCGGTTCACCGGCTGGACCTTGACCGTCCCGATGATGCCGACCGGGATGACCGGCACCGCGCTCTCGGCGGCCAGGCGGGCCACGCCGGTGCGGCCACGGTGCACCGAGTCGTCACAGGCCCGCGTCCCCTCGGGGTAGACGCCCAGCAGCTTGCCCGCGCCCAGGACCTCGGCGGCGGTGTCGAGCGCGCGCTGGGAGGCGTCGCCACCGCTGCGGCGGATGGGGATCTGGCCCGCCGAGCGGAAGAACCAGGCGGTGCGCCACGTGTCGAAGTACTCGGCCTTGGCCAGGTAGGTCAGCTTGCGCGAGACGACGAGCGGCAAGAAGAACGAGTCGCAGAAGGACTGGTGGTTGGCGGCGAGCACCGCCGCCCCCTTCTTTGGCACGTACTGGCGCCCTTCGACCTTCACCCTGAAGACCAGGAAGAAGATGGGTGAGAGCAGGATCTTGAACACCCAGTAGGCCACGTCAAACGGTACCCGCGCACGGCCGCCGCTGCTCGGAAAGCCGCCCGCTGCCGGCGCCCCCTCAGCCGAGCTTGGGCAGGGCGCGCTTCAGGTTGCGGATGGCCTGCTGGGTGCGTTGCTCGTTCTCGATCAGCGCGAAGCGCACGTGCCCGTCACCGCCCGGCCCGAAGCCGACTCCCGGCGAGGTGGCGACGTCCGCCTCGCGCACCAAGAACTTCGCGAACTCGAGCGAGCCCATCTCGCGGTACGGCTCGGGGATCGGCGCCCACACGAACATGGTGCCCTTCGGCGGGGTCACCTCCCAGCCAATGCGGCGCAGGCCGTCGCACAGCACGTCACGGCGGTGCTGGTAGATGTGGTTGATCTCCCTCGGGTACTCGGGCGCCTCGTTCATCGCCACGGTCGCCGCGATCTGGATCGGCTGGAAGGTGCCGTAGTCGAGGTAGCTCTTGAGCTTGGTCAGCGCGCCCACGATCTCGGCATTGCCGACCAGGAAGCCCACGCGCCACCCGGCCATGGAGAAGGACTTGGTGAGGGTGTAGAGCTCGACGGCGACGTCCTTGCCGCCCGGCACCTGGAGGATCGACGGCGGTTCGTACCCGTCGAAGCCGAGGTCGGCGTAGGCGAAGTCGTGCACGAGGACGACCTCGTGCTCTTTGGCGAACGCCACGAGCTTTGTCATGAACTCGAGGTCGACGCACGCCGTCGTCGGGTTGTGCGGGAAGGAGAGCACCACGACGCGGGGTTTCGGCCATGCGGACTCCCACGACTCGGCGAGCCCCTCCAAGAAGGCGTCGCCCGGGCTCACCTGCCCGTCAGTCGGCGTACCGGGTCCTTCCAGTCGGACCTGGCGGACCTCCGCCCCGGTGAAGAGCGGCGCGTAGATGTGGATCGGGTACGACGGTGAGGGCACGAGGGCGGTGTCGCCCGGGCCGAGCAGCACCCACATGAGGTGCGAGAAGCCCTCCTTGGCACCGATGGTGGTGACCACCTCGGTGGCCGGGTCGAGCTCGACGGCGAACTTGCGCGCGTAGAGGGCGGCGACGGCCTCGCGCAGCTTCGGGATGCCCTTCGAGGCCGAGTAGCGGTGGTTCTTCGGGTTGTGGACCGACTCGGCGAGCTTTTCGACCGCGATATCGGGGGACGGTAGGTCAGGGTTCCCGAACCCGAGGTCGATGACGTCCTTGCCGGCGCGGCGGGCCTCGGCCTTGAGGTCGTTGATGGTGGCGAAGACATAGGGCGGCAAGCCGTTGATCCGTCGGAACTCCATCACCCAAGGGTAGCCCTGTGCCCCGGGGCCCTCGGGACCCCGCCCTCACCCGGCCCAGGTGCCGAGGGCGGCGACCTCGTCGAGGGGTGCGGGCCACCCGAAGACCGCCCAGGTGGCACCGGCGCCGGCCAGGTCGGCCCCGAGGGGCCCGATCGCCTGGGCCCCATCCCCCGGCACCGGCGTCGGGCCGGCCCAGGTGACCTCCGAGCGGGCCACCTGTGCCGCCACCTCGCCGGGGCTGGCCGCCCACATGTTGAGGGCGATCCCGAGCTCGGCGGCGAGGGCCACCGTGCGCGTCGACCCACTGCCGACCCACACCGTGATGCCGCGCTCGACGAGCGCCGAGGCACACGCGGCGAGGGAGCGGCGGCGCTCGTCGGGCGTGCCCATCGGCACCCCGTAGGCCTCGTTCTCCGCTGCGCTCAGCCGGTCGCCGGTCCCGAGGCCGGCAATCACCCGGCCCGGGGCGATGGCGGCGAGCGCGTCGAACTCGGCCACCACGACGTGGTCGGGCACCAGGCCGATGCGCGCCACGAGCGTGCCCACCCAGAGCCCGGGGTTGGCCCGGGCGATGGCGGCGAGCAGCGGAAACGGCGCCAGCGCGGGGCGCTCCGGTTGACCCATCGGCCAGAGGTGGTCGTAGCAGAAGACGCCGTCGAGGCCCGCCGCCGCCGCCTGTCCGGCGGCCGCGAACGCGGCGTCGGCGTCGGCGCGAAAGCTCGGGAGGATGACCCCGGTCCTCATGTGAGGGCCCGACGTGCCCGCAGCGCAGCGCCGACCGCCCCGGCGCGCTCACCGAGTTCGGCCACCACGATGCCGACCGGTGGCCGGCGGTCGCCGCCCTCGACCAAGGTGGCGTACGCACGCCTCGTCGGAAGCACAAGGAGGTCGCCCGCCTCGGCCAGGCCACCACCGAGGACGAACAGCTCGGGGTCGACCACCGCCGCCAGGTTGGAGAGCCCGAGCGCCACCCACCAGCCGAGCTCCTCGAGGACGGCGCGCGCGCCCGGGTCCCCCTCGAGGGCGGCGCGCGTCACGTGCTCGCCGCGCACCGCCTCGGGGTCCCCACCGGCGAGCTCGACCACCTCGACGAGATGCCCGGCGAGCGCCGCCTCGAGGGCCAGGCGCCCGAGCCCGCCCCCGGAGGCGTAGCGCTCCCAGCAGCCGCGCGAGCCGCACGGGCACGGCGGCCCGGCCGGGTCGACCACCATGTGGCCGATCTCCCCGGCGAAGCCGTGGCCCCCACCGACCAGCGAGCCGCCGAGCAGGATCCCCCCGCCGATGCCCGTCCCGAGGGTCGCCATGACGACGTCGTCGAAGCCGCGGGCGGCGCCGAAGGCGTGCTCGGCGACCACCGCACAGTTGGCGTCGTTCTCGATGACCACCGGCGTGGCGGGGAGGAGCCCCTCGAGCAGTCCCGACATGTCCGCCCCCGAGGCGCTGAGGAGGTTCGGGGCATAGCGCAGGACCCCCTCGTGGTCGAGCATGCCGGGCACGCCGACCCCGACCGGCGCCGGGGTTCCCCCGGCGCTCGGAGGGAGCATGGCGTGGAGCCTCCCGACGACCTCGGCCACGGCGTGGGCGACCTCTGAGCCCACAACCCGGCCCGCCGGGCCAGCGCCGGTGGCGACGTGGGGGGTGGCCACCCGGGCTTCGGCGAGGAGGCTGCCGTCGGCATCGAGCGCGACGCCGAGCACCTTGGTCCCCCCGATGTCGACTCCGAACGTGGGCCGGGTCCGCGCGCCCGCCGGCGCGCCAGGGCTCACTCGGGCGACTCGGCCCGGGCCCTCAGGTCACGCAGTGCCGTCGACATGATCCTGCTCTGGGCGCGCATCTTGATGAAGCCCGGGATCGGCACCCGCAGCTCGACCTCGAGGTGGTAGTCCACGTCGGTGCCCCCGGCGTCCCCCTCGCTGAAGACGTAGCTGCCGTCGAGCTTGGTGGTGATGTCGCCCTGGGTCTGGCGCCAGGCCAGCACCTTCGGGGCCAGTTCGTAGTCGTAGGCGAGGGTGTAGCTGGTCGAGCGGCCGAAGGCCGCGGCGCGAAAGGTCACGAGTGAGGGGCGCCCCTCGGCGTCGCGCTCGTGAACGGTCACGTCCTTGATGTCGACCGCCCAGTCCGGGTAGCGCTCGATGTCAGCCGCGACAGCGAAGCAGCGCCCCGGCGACGCCGCCACCACCATCCGCTCAGTGGCCTGTTCCGCCACGGTCACCCTCCTGATCCCGACTCGGCGGGGGTCGCCCGCACGGCAATCACGCTTGGCACGACTCGAGCCATCGGTCAGCCTCCCAGATGGGCGATTGCGTCCGCCAGCCTAGGTGCGAGCCTTGCATAGTCGAAGGATGCCACGGCTCTGCGACGCGCCGCGTCGCCCATGGCCCGCCGCAGCGGCTCGTCGCCCAGGAGCCGGCGCAGGGCCGAGGCCAGGTGGGTGGGGTCGTTCGGGTGCTCGAGCACGAGCCCGGTGACGCCGTGCTCGACCGCTTCTGCCGCTCCCCCGCTGTCGCCGGCGATCTGGGGCACCCCGGCGGCGGCGGCCTCCAGGAAGACGATGCCGAAGCCCTCCTGCTCGAGACCGAGCCAGCGGTTCCGACAGGCCATGACGAACACGTCGGCCGCCCCGAGGAGCCGGGGAAGGTCGTCGTCGCTAACCCGGCCGAGGAAGTGCACCGCCGCCCCCGAGTCGGCGGCGAGGCGCTCGAGGCGACCGCCGTCGCGCCCGGCGCCGGCGATGGCGAGGGTCAGCCCGGGGAAGCTTGGGGTCAGTCGGTCGACGGCGTCGATCAGCACGTCCATCCCCTTCCTCGGGACGAGGCGGCTCACCGAGACGACGACGGGTCCGTCCGTGGCGAGCCCGAAGCTGCGCCGGGCTTCGCTGCGCTCGTCCGCGCTGGGCGGGGCGAACCGGGTCGTGTCGACACCGGGGGGGATCTCCACGATGGGCGGGAGGCGCCCCCGAGCGGCGCGGCGGGCCTCGGCGGCGGGATAGCCCCCGGCGGCGATGACGAGGTCGGCGTGGGCGAGCACGTGGCCGAGAGCCTGGCGGGAGCCCGGGAAGCGGGCGGGGACAGCGACCTCGGCGCCGTGGAGGAGGACGCCGTAGGGCAGCCCGAGCCGGGGGCCGGCGAGGCCGAGCGGCAGCGCGGGGTCGAGCAGGATCAGCGATGCGTCGATCGCCGCCGCGGCCTGCCGGATGTGCTCGATCGCACCGGGTGTCGGGAAGAAGAGGGTGGCCTCGGGCACCCGCTCGATGCGCACCCCCCTCGCCGCCTGCTCGGCGTCGAAGTGCGCGGCGTCAGGGTGCGACGAGGCGGTGAGGACCGCGAAGCTCTCCGGGTCGAGCCGGCGCCACAGCTCCCAGAGGTAGACCTGGATCCCGCCCACCTTGGGGGGGAAGTCGTTGGTGACGAGGAGGTGCCGCTTCACGGGCCACACCTTTACCCATCGCCGGGTGCCCGGCCAACGCCTCAGCCGGTGCGGGCGACGAAGCGGACGTTGGGCACGAGCCCGACCCGCTCGAGCATCCGCACGGCGCGCGCCTCGTCGGCGTCGATGATGACGGCGTCGTCGGGCTCACGCTCGACCAGGAAGCTGACCAGGCAGTCCCCGCACGCCGAGGTGTCGCGCATGGTGCAGGCCTCGCAGTCGATGACCAGGTCCGGAGTCGTCATGGTGTGCCCTTCTGCCGTGGTGTCTCGGCACCCAACCGCGGTGCCACCGCCAGCATGGCGTCGGGGTGTATCAGTCCCCGAGGAACGACACTCGCACCTGGCGGTGCGGATTGTCGGTGTTGAGGTCGACGAGCACGACCGACTGCCACGTGCCGAGCGCCAGGCGCCCGCCGAAGACCGGGACGACGAGCGACGGCGACACCAGCGCGGGCAGGAGGTGGTCCGCGCCGTGGCCGGTCGCCCCGTGGCGGTGGCGGTAACGGTCGTCTCGGGGAATGAGCCGCTCGAGGGCGTCAAGGAGGTCGGCCTCCGAGCCCGATCCCACCTCCATCAGGGCCAGACCGGCGGTGGCGTGGGGGGCGAAGACCGAGCAGAGCCCGTCACCGCGTCCGGCGCAGAAGTCGCCCACCGACGTGGTGAGGTCGACGATGCGCGACCTCCTCGTGTCGACGTCGAGGACGACCGAGTCCATCAGCGCCCCCTCCCACCCGGCGCCAGCCGTGGAGCCTCGATCGTCGGCTCGCCCCGTCGCGCCGAGGCCACCAGGGCGGCGACCTGTGCCACACCCCAGGCGAGGCCCTCGGACACGACCGAGCGCACCGAGCCGTCGACGAGCGAGAAGAAGGGAGCGGCGCTCACCCCGTAGGCGGGGAACGCTGCTGGCGCGCACACGACCAAAGCGCCTCTCGCTGCAGCAGTCGTGGCTGAGGCCCCCGGGGCGCGCACCACCGTCACGACGTGTTCGTCACTCGCCAGCCCCGAGCCGACGGGATCGGTGGCCGCATCCCAGAAGTCCCGGCACCCGTCGCACTCCTCTCCGAGGAAGAGGAGCAGCGTCCACCGACCCGGGGTGAGCACGGTTACCGTCACCGGGTCCCCGACCGGCGTGGTGCCACCGAAGTCGGCGGGCGTCGGGGCGGGCTGCCCGCGATAGGTGGGTATGGCGACGGCGCTCTCGAGCGACGGAGGCCGCTGCCCGGCGCTCACGGGGCGCTCGGGCCGCTCTCGGATGGCACGGCGTCATCGGAGGTCTCAGGCGCCGCGCTCAGCACCTCGACGCCGCGACCGTGTCCGCACCAGCGACACGCCACCTCGTCGGTGCGCTCGTTGAGCACCACTTCGTCATCGACGACGAGATCGCCGCCCACCGTGAAGTGCTGGAACTGGCGGGTCGTGCGAGTCGAGGTGACGTCGAAGCGGGTCAGGTTGCCGCATGCGGTGCAGCGGTAGCGGGTCGTGCTCATCGGCCCCACGGTACTCGGGCGACCGGGGCGCTCCACCTCAAAGCCGGCTCAACAACTCTGCCTTTTTCGTCTCGAACTCACTGGCGGTCACGATCCCCCGGCGGCGCAGGTCGTCGAGGGCGATCAGCTGCTCGGCGATGCCGCTGCCCGTGGCCGTTGCTCCCGGCAGCGTGCTGGGAAGCCCATGCGGGGGCGTCGCCATCGCCTGGGGGGCCATTCGCGGTACCCACTCCTCATCGTCGGTCGCCTCCGCGTAGGCGCCGCTCGCCACGTCGAGCTCATGGTTGAGCACCCGCTGGAAAGCGCGGGGCTGGCGGACATCGTCGATGGCGATCGACTCGTCGCCGGCGATCTCGATCACGACGCGCCCGGTGCCGAGCGCCCGTTGGACGATGCTCTGGCGGACGTGGACCTCGGCGATTCGGACGAGCCGGATCTGGACGAGGTCGCGCACGAGCAGCCCGCGGCGCAGCACTACGCGTGACGTCGTCACCACGAGGCTCGTCGCCAGCCAGCGCGCCAGCCGCACGCCCAGCCACGCCAAGCAGGCGGCCACCACCGCGGCCAGCACCCAGTCGAGTGCGATCGGCTGACTCGGGAAGAAGGCAACGAGGGTGATGGCGCCGGCGACCGCTACCGCGCTCAGCAGCAGCGGCGCAGTGAGCATGCTCCAGTGCGGGCGCACGTCGAGGACGACGCGCTCACCGTCGTCGAGCACTCGTCGTGAGATCGGCACGATCCGATCGTAACGGGCGCTCCTCGGGCCGTCGGGGCACCTGCACGAAGGGCCATAGGGTGAGAGCACATCTCGAACCGAGGAGGGCCGATGGCCGCGTCCGACGTCACACCCGACCAGCTCCGCCAGCGCCTGAGCGGTGGCGAGGACCTCTACCTCCTCGACGTGCGCGAGCCCGACGAGGTGCTCGAGTGGGCATTCCCCGGCGCCGTCAACATCCCCCTGGGCGAGCTCGGGGGGCGCACCGCGGAGCTCCCGACCGATCGCCCGATCGTGGTGCTGTGCCACTCGGGTGTGCGCTCGGCGGCCGCCGCCGACGCCCTCGAGCGCAGCGGGTGGGCGGCCGCCAACCTCGCCGGCGGTGCGGTTGCGTGGGTGGCCAGCGAGTCCTGAGCTCGACACCCTGCGCGTCGAGCTTGAGAGCTCGGCCAAGGCGATGACGTTGAAGAGCGACCCGCGCGGGTCGGCGAGGAGGGCGAAGCAACGGCACGCCGGGTTCGCAGGCAGTCAACTCCACGGCGGACCTCTTTGCTCTTCGCGCACCTCGCTGCGGCGCTCGTGCCAGTGCCCGCTGGCCGGCGCGGCTGGCGGATCGGCGGCCGGTCATGGGCATCGCCGCACGTCAATGGCATGATGGCGAGGTGCTGGACGGGGGATGCGAGCGCCGAGCGGGGCGACGGGGGCCCCGGACGCGGCCCGACGCCGGGTCATGACCCCCTCGGTCCCGCGGCCCGACCGGCTCGCCCAGGCCATCGCCGAGCAGGTGGTCAAGGTGGTCGTCGACGCGCTCGACATCAACGCCCTGCTGGCGCGCATCGATGTCAGTGCACTCCTCGACCGGGTTGACATGAACGAGGTGGTGGCCAAGATCGACATCGACGAGCTGGTGGCACGGCTCGACGTGGACGCCCTCATCAGCCGGGTGGACGTGGACGCGCTGATCGGCCGGGTCGATGTGAACCACATCATCGAGCGGGTGGACGTCGACCAGGTGGTCGCCCGCGTGGACGTGGACCAGGTCGTCGCACGCGTCGATGTCGAAGCCGTGGTCGACCGGGTCAACGTCGACAAGCTGATCGCCAGCGTGGACATCGACAAGCTGATCGAGCAGACCGAGCTCGGCTCGATCATCGCCCGCTCCACCACCGGCGTGGCCGGCGAGGTGCTCGACGTGGTGCGCGCACAAGGTGTCGGGCTCGATGACTTCGTGGCCCGCTGGTCGGCGCGCATCCTGCGGCGCAAGCCCGGGACCCTCCCGCTCGGGCCACCCCTGCTGGTCGGGCGCACCAAGGAGCCGGTTGCCGCCATCGAGGCCTCGGGTGGCACGACATGACGAACGTGGAGCAGGCCATCGGAGGCCCGGTGGTCGGCCGGCAGGGCAACTACGCCGGCGCGGTGAGCCGACTCGTGGCCTTCGCGGCCGACATCGGCATTTCATGGGGGCTGTATTCCCTGGGCGTGGCCGGGGTCACGCTGTTCACGAGCCTGGTCAGCGGGCACTCGTTCTCGATCGCCAAGCACCGGCTGCTGGCGTTGGTCGTGGTCGTGGTCTGGGAGTTCATCTATTTCACCTACCAGTGGGCGGTGAGCGGCAAGACCCTCGGGATGGCCATCTTCGGCATCAAGGTGGTCAGCGCCGAGGGCGCGCCCATTGGCTTCAAGGCAGCCACCATCCGCACGATCACGCTGCCCATCAGCATCTTCTTCTTCGGGATCGGGCTGATCGGGATCATCGTCCAACGCGAACGACGCGCCTTTCACGATCTGTGCGCCCACACCTGTGTCGTCTATGCGTGGGACGCCCGCGCCGCTCGGCTGCGCTGGCTCGCCAAGAACGACCCGGCCACTCCCGCCCACGGCTCCTGACCCCGGCCCAGAAGGGCGGAAGGGGCGGAGCGGGGTACGACGGTAACGTGGGTGCGTGGACGAACAGATCTCCGACCTCGATCTGCTCGCCTCCTCCCTGCAGGCGGACACCGGTGACGTCCGAGTCCTCTTGAAGGTGCTGGTGCAGCGCCTGGCAGGCGCCCTGGGCGACCGCCTGCACGTCGAGCGGGGGCGCGGCCGGTTCAAGAAGACCGATGACATCGCCCAGCTCATCGTCGACCTCGGCGACGACCAGCTCATCGCCACCGTCGAAGGCGGTCGCCTCGACTGTGTGGTGGCGAGATCGAGTGGCGGGATCCGCATCCGCTCGACGAAGGTCACGATGGACGAGTGGCTCCGGCGCCTGCTCGGTGCACTACGCGATGAAGCCGCAACCAGCGAGGCGACCCGCCTCGCGCTCGAGTCGATAGTGATCGGAGACGGCACAGATGGCTGACGAAGAGATCGGCGAGACCGAAGTCGCCACCGACGAAGAGGCGGCCCACCCGTTCTTCGAGGGGGCGCAGCTCCCGCCCGACGCTGCCCGCCGGCTGGCCGAGCTCGAGGACCGCCCGGGCCACAAGGGGATGTTCACCTCGGACCTGTCGGTCAACGAGTTCCTCCTCATCAAAGAGGTCGGGTTCCACCCGGTGGGCTTCGTGATGGGCAGCTCCATCTACCACCTGGGCATCCAGACTCGTCGCTGGTCCCAGAGCCAGGAGCTCGCCAAGCTGACCGAGGCGATGTACAACGCACGCGAGTTGGCCATGAACCGCATGGACGCCGAGGCCCTCGAGCTCGGAGCCGACGGCGTGGTCGGCGTGCGCCTCGACGTCAACTACTACGAGTGGGGCTCGGACACGGCCGAGTTCATCGCGGTGGGCACGGCCGTCAAGGCCGAGGACGGGAAGAGCTACCGCAACAATCAGGGCAAGCCGTTCACGTCGGACCTCTCCGGGCAGGATTTCTGGACGCTGCTCCAGACCGGCCACGTCCCCCTCGGGCTCGTGATGGGCACCTGCGTCTACCACATCGCCCATCGCTCCTTGGGCCAGACGGTGCGCTCGGCGGGCCAGAACATCGAGCTGCCCAACTTCACCCAGGCGCTCTACGAGGCACGCGAGCTGGCGATGACCCGCATGCAAGACGAGGCCAACGAGCTCGGCGCCACCGGCATCGTCGGGGTGCGCCTCGAGGAGAAGACCCACATGTGGGGGGACCACACCATCGAGTTCCTCTCCCTTGGCACGGCCGTGGTCAAGACCGAGGGCGAGCACCAGATCCCCGTCCCCCAGACCATCATTTCCCTCGACGGCTGAGGTGCCCCCCTCCGACCTGCCCGAAGCGGCAACCGAGCGTTTGGGCCACGGCGCGTGGTCCTCGGCCCTGTCGGTGCCGGACTTCGCCTCGACCCTCGCCCTCGGCCTCGAGCCGGTGGGCTTCGTGCAGGGCTACTGCGTGATGCAGTGGTCCTGGTACCAGCAGGGCACGACCGCGCCGTTCCTCGGCGGGTACGGCCAGCCCGTCGCCAATGCCGGTTCCTACAGCGAGGTCTACCGCTGCCCCCACGGCATGGTGAGCGCCGAGCACCGGACCTTTGGCTACAACTGGGAACAGGACTGGCTCGAGACGAGCTGGGCGCAGGGGTGGGGCCTCGCCTACCAGCGCATGATGGAAGAGGCTGAGGCCTCCGGCGCCCACGGGGTCATCGGGGTGCTCGACGCCGCCGCCCCGCTGGCGGGGTCCTCGACCATCGAATACTCGATCAGGGGGACCGCGGTGGTCGTGCCGGACTCGCCCAGGCCCTCGCGCATCTTCTCAACCTTCCTTTCGGGTGCACGCCTGGCCAAGCTGATCGAGGCCGGGTACACGCCGGTGTCGGTGGTGGCCGCCATGAGCTCGGTGCAGATGATCGGCTACTGCATCACCCGCTACCAGATGTCCGGTCAGGCGAACATGGGATGGCTCGGTTCGGTGGCCGGGGTGTCGTCCATCGCCCAGGTCGGCAAGGCGCAGAGCGCGGCTCGCCACCTGGCACGCGCCAAGGTGCGGGCCCAGCTCGGCTCGGACAGCCTCCACGGCGCGCATCTCGACCAGTCGACCCGCGAGTTCGGCGAGGGCGACATGGCCATCCAGTGCGTGATCAAGGGAACGCGCGTGCGCCGGTTCAAGGACTTCAACCCCCTGCCCCATCCCACCACCGTGGTGCCCCTGCGATGACCGACGAACTCCGCCAGGCCATGGCCGCACTCGGCGCGGGCGCACCCCACGCGAGCTCCACCAACCCCGGCGCCACCTCGGACCTCTCCATCGACGAGGCGCTGCTCTTGCACTCGATCGGGTGGGAGCCGGTCGACCTGGTCTTCGGCGTGGGGTGGTGGTCGATCCCGTGGGGCGCTTTCCAGACCTGGCAGGCCGGTGAGGTGACCGCCGCTTCGGACGCGTTCGGCGGCGCCATGCGCGAGGCTTCCGAGCAACTCCGCCACGAGAGCGCTCGGGCGGGCGGTGCCGGAGTCGTCGGCGTCGAGATCGACATCAGCGTCCACTCGCACCACGTCGACGTGACCCTGACGGGCACCGCGGTGCGCCGCATCGGCGAGAAGCCGAGTGGGGACGAGTTCCTCTCGGATCTCTCGGCTCGCGACTTCTCGCTGCTCATTCGCGCTGGATGGATGCCGCGTGGGTTGGTGGCCGGCGCCAGCTTCGTCATCGCCCCCCGTCGTTCCGCCCGGCAGTGGGCGGCCCAAAAGGGCCAGAACGTGGAGTTGCCCAACCTGACCGAGGCGCTCTACCTGGCACGGGAGCGGGCCATGGACTCGATGCAGCAAATGGGCCTCGGACTGCACGCGGACGGCGTGGTCAACGTGAAGCTGCGCGAGGGTCCGCTCGGGCACAACCCGCGCATCATCCAGTTCGTGGCGGTCGGGACCGCGGTCAAGCTCGCTGACAGCGGCCACCGCTCGGTTGAGCCGATGATGGTGGTGCCCCTCGACGACCCGGTACTCGCGTTCGAGGCCGCGAGCTTGCGAGCCAAGCCGGGCAGCTGAGGCTCGCTTTCGCCCGCTTCTCGCCGGGCCGGTCTCTACACTCTGGCCTTCGCAGCGAACCGAGAAAGGCGGCCACCGTGTCGTTCGTCAAGATCGAGAGGCCGCGGGAGGGCGTCGCCCTCGTGACCCTGGACCGCCCCGAGCGGATGAACGCCATGGCGTTCGACGTGATGATCCCGCTTCGCGAGTCGCTGCAGGCCTTGGGGCGCGACAACACCGTGCGCGTGGTCGTGCTCACCGGCGCCGGGCACGGCTTCTGCTCGGGTGCCGACTTGGAGGATCCTGGCGCGCTCCCCAACATTGAGGGGCTCGGGCTCCCGACCATCGCCCTGCGCTCGATGGAGCTGCTCGACGAGGTGATACGGACGCTGCGGCGCCTGCACCAACCGGTGATCGCCGCAGTCAACGGGGCGGCCATCGGCGGGGGCTTCTGCCTGGCCATGGCGAGCGACATCAGGGTGGCCGGCGTCCCTGCCTACTTCCGGGCGGCGGGCATCAACAACGGACTCACCGCGAGTGAGCTCGGGCTGAGCTACCTCTTGCCCCGGGCCATCGGCAGCGCCCGTGCGGCCGAGATCATGTTGACCGGTCGAGATGTCGACGCCGAGGAGGCCGCACGCATCGGCCTGGTGAGCCACGTCGTCGCCTCCGACCAGCTCCTCGCCACCTGCTTCGACATCGCCGAGCGCATCACCGGCTTCAGCCAGGCTGGCATCGAGCTCACCAAACGCTCGCTGTGGGCCTCGCTCGACGCCTCGAGCCTCGAGACGCACATGGACGCAGAGGGCCTGGGCCAGCTGTTCGTGCGGCTCACGACCAAGAACTTCGAAGAGGCGGTGCGGGCCCGCCGTGACAAGCGCCCTCCCGAGTTCACCGATTGAGCAGCGACGCTCAGCGCGAGTTCATGAGGGAGTCGGCCGCCATCTCGAAGTAGGAGAGCAACTCCTCTTCGTCGCCGGCGTCGAGGCCCGCACCCCGCACGGCGTCGGCCATGTGGCGCAACCACGCGTCGCGCTCGAGCGGCCCGATGACGAACGGCGCGTGGCGCATGCGCAGGCGCGGGTGGCCCCGCTCCTCGTTGTACGTGGTGGGCCCTCCCCAGTACTGGCTGAGGAAGAGGGCGAGGTGGGCCTTCGACTCGTTCAGGTCCTCGGGGTAGAGGGGCCGCAGCACGGGGTCGCCGCCGACGCCCAGGTAGAAGCGGCCCACGAGATCGAAGAAGAACTGCTCTCCTCCGACCCTGTCGTACATCGTCTCCACGGACACCGACGGTAGACGCTCCAGGGAGGCTGCCGCCCACGGGCCGCTTCGGGGGGCCCGTGGATCCCACGGGGACGCACTCGCGTAGTATCGCTGCGGTGTCAGGGGCTCGTCGGGCCCCTTGCGGGTGTAGCTCAATGGTAGAGCTCCAGCCTTCCAAGCTGGCCATGCGGGTTCGATCCCCGTCACCCGCTCTCAGCGAGACGACCTTTTGTGGCTCTTCGGATCTAAGCGGGGTGCGGTCGCCCGAAAAGGCTCGCGCTCGCGATAGTTGCCTCGCCCGGATCGGCACTTGCGGGCGTGTGGATAACCTTCCTGAGGCGGGATGGGAGGGACCTACTCGGCCAGAAGGATCGGTGCCGGTTGATACTCCTCGATCAGAATGGGCAGTCGGTTCGTCTCACCCCTGTTGATTACGAGTTCAGTGACGTGAACGAGGTGACGGCGGACTGGATCGTTATCGACGCCGAGATCACGTCGGACAACGGGGACTGGAGATTCCGAGACGCCTCTCTCTTAGCGGTGGAGTGTGTGGAGCTAGGCAGTTGGTTGTCGGAAGCCGCGGAGTCCCAGGTTCCAACAACGGGGCCGGATGAAGATCCGGCCTTGACGTTCATCGAACCGTCTCTTGGCTTCAGCGTCGCTTCATATGGTGACCGAACCGTCAACCTCCGAGTTCATCTCAGCCACCTGGCTGCGCCGCCCTGGCAGGACATCGACGACAAGTTGAACACCTGGACCTTCTTCGTCGAGCTATTGATTGGACTGAACGATGTACGGTCAGCGGCCTCATCATGGAATCGAGAAGCGGCAGCCTTTCCTCCTCGTACTCAGAGGTGGTGATGACGTAGAACTGCCTCATACCGCCGGTCGAGGGTCACTGTGATCGAACGGCGTATCGGACCATTGTCCAGGACGACTCGTGCTTCTCGACAGGGACGAAGCCCACTGACTCATAGAGGCGGCGCGCTGGATTCGCTTCTGCCACGCTGAGACTCAGCGCTGGATAGCCCTGGCTATCGCTGGCGTTGATGAGATCAGCCAGGAGCCGACGGCCAATCCCTTCGTGCCGACGGGACGCGGCTACTGCGATCGACAGCTCGGGGATATCTTCGGCGATAAAGCCGATGCCATGGCTCACTTCGGTGTACGTCCGATACCAAGCCGCGCCCACCGGTGCGTCTTGTTCTGCAATCAGTCCATGATCGCCTGGCCTCGGCCATCCAGCGAGATACATCGAATAGCGCGGATTGGCAAGCACCTGGTCAGCGGTCGGCGTTGGCTTGTCAGGTCGCCAAACTGCGGCCTCGCCAAGCATCGTCGCCAGAAAGGCGAAGTCCTCGGACCCTGCCGAGCGATACTGAACGTCCTTCATTGTCAGCAGTTTGGCAGACGGTTTGCCCGTAGCAAGGCCCTGCCAGACCATCCGGGATGTGCTGACTCTTGTCAGTTCCGGGCTGCCCCACACCGCCGGGTCGGTGGGACAGTCCGGTGCTCAATCCGTGGTCGATGCCCGTTCGAGAATCAATGCAGCACACGACTCGGAAGTGGCACGGCTCGTATCGACGAACAGGTCATACTCGACGCCTTCGTGGACAACGGGCGCCTGAGAATCGGCCTGACCCGGCACGCGATCCGCCCGAAGTGCTTCCCGTGCCCTCGCGATGTCGCGATCGCAGGTCACCCCGACCCACAGGACCTCTAATCCACCGAGGGCGGAACGCAGTCGTCGCTGACCGGCTCCACCGTCGAGGAACACCTCGTCGACGATGACGCCCGTCCCACTGGCTGCGATCGTCGCAATCCCCGTGTACCAGGAAGCTTCGAGACTTCGCCACCCTGGACCGACCTCGACCTGTCCGGTCTCGCTGACGTGTAGGAGTGTCCCGTCATCGATCCCCTTGTCGGGAACGGCCCTGGTCAGGTCATCGATCCCGAGCAACAGCCACGGCGTGCGCAACATCGATTGAAGGCACCGACCGATCGACGTCTTGCCCGCCGAGGATGTGCCGTTCAGGACGATCACCTGAGTCCCCACCGGCGCAGGTTACCCGTGCCCCCGATCGCCGGGTGGGTGGGACACATTCTGACCTCACAGCGATCGAGTGCTTGCTCTCGCGAGCGGTACACCCCGCTTAGATCCGAAGAGCCCCTTTTGTGCGACCGAGGCCACCGCCTTAGCCCTCCATCCCCCGCCAGGGTCGTCGGCGCGGTCAGACGACGGGGTCCTGTTCCAAGGCCCAAGACGAGCGCATCCCCGACACCACCACTGTCGGCGGACACGAGCGGCTGGTGGCCCCACGCCCTACTGTGGCGAGGAGTGAGGGTCGATTGCGTACGCCCACTCCTCGGCCCGGACGTGGGGGTAGACCCCGCTAGAAAAGTATCGACTCGACGCACACCCCGCAGGGTGTCTCCTCTGTCGTGACACATCCACACTGTGTCGCCGTTCGCGAGCGCGCGGAGCGTCTTGGTGCCGGTTCAGCGCTCGCCGGGGAATTGCCCCGGCGGCAGGTACTCGGGAGGTGCCTGGTCGCCGGTCGTGACGGGACCACGGTGCCTACCGACCCTGCGCACCAACGACCCGACGAGACCGACGAGCACGGCGAGCACGACCAGCCCGGCGACCACGAAGGCCGCAGTGAGAGCAACTGCGAACAGGATGCCGAGCACCACCACGACGCCGAACGCCACGAGTACCGAACCAATGCAACCCAACGGTGCAGGCGCCGTCCCCCTCTGCGTGACGACCACGCGCGGCACGTCAGCGCCCCCTAGGTTCGGGATCCGCACCTCGAGCAGGGTCCACTGCTTGCATCCTTCCCACCCCGCCAGCCTATGTTCGACCACTGCGGGGCCGGCCGCCACGGAGGGTGCTGCGGGCGACCCGGTGAGGCAAGGTGATCGGGTGCACGAGTGGAATGTGGTGGGAGCGGCGTGACGGTGGACCCCGTCGGCCCTGGCGCCCGCTTGCGGCCCCTCGCCGCCCTCATCGCCGTCTTCGCGCTGGCCGTCGCCGGGTGCTCAATGACAACGACGGCGAGCCGCCACGGCCACCTCCGGGCCCCGACAACGCCAGCTCGCGTCACCACCCCCCCGACCGGGACCACCACCTCGTGGTGGGTCCCCGCCCTGGGCAACCAGCCCTGGCAGTGGGAGATCGACCATCCGCTCGACTTGAGCAACGCCACGGACATGGGCACGGGCGACACGCTGCCCGACGGCTCACCCGCCCCCGCCCCGGTGATCTATGACATCGACGGGATCTTGAACCCGGCGTCGACGGTGGCGGCCCTCCACGCCAGGGGGGACCACGCCGTCTGCTACATCGAGGTGGGCTCGGCGGGGAACTACTACACCGCCGCCGACGAGGGCATCGCCACCAGCTACTACGCGCAGCTCCAGGCGGCGGGGGTGCTCGGGTCCAAGATGAGCGGCTACCCCGAGAGCTACCTCGACATCCGCTCGGCGGCCACCGTGTCGATCATCGAGTCGATGATCGCCCAGCAGTGCAAGGCCAAGGGCTTCGACGCCGTCGAGACCGACATCGACGAGAGCTACGGCGACTCGACCGGCTTCCCCCTCACCCAGGCCATCGAGGAGCACTACATGACCACCCTGGCCAACTACATGCACTCGATCGGGCTCGGGTGGTTCATCAAGAACCCCGACGACACCGGTGACTCCTATGCGGCCGACATGGAGCCGTTGGCCGACGCCGTGCTCACCGAGCAGTGCAACGAGTACAGCTCGTGCTCGCTTCTCTCGGCCTACGAGGGCCACAAGGCCGTCTTCAACGCCGAGTACAACCTCTCGACGGCCAACTTCTGCCCGGCCGACAACGCGGCAGGGTTCAACGGGGCGCTCTTCCCGGTCGACCTCACCGGGGCGCGGAGCCCCTGTCGCTGATTCGGGGTTATCGCTCGCTCGACGGCCCGGGTCAGCCGACGAGGTCGCCGAGTGCGGCAGCGGCGCGCTGTTCGACGACGGCGTAGCCGTAGGTCAACGCCGCGTCGCGCGAGGCCACGAGGAGGGCTTCACCTCTCGCCGCGTCGCCATCCTCGTTGCGACCGATGAGCATCCTGCCCCACAGCAGGTTGGTCCGGGCGCCGAAGAACTTCGCACCCATGCCCTCGCTCATGGCGGCCGCGTGGGCGAAGTAGGCGTCGGCCTCGTCGAGGCGGCCGAGGACCGTCGCAAGTCCCCCGAGGTAGTGGCTGACCGGACCCAGTGCCGATGCGCCGGTGACGGGGAGCTGCCCCGCCCAGGGCTCGAGCCGCTCGAAGAGCGGTGCGGCGTAGCTCGGCTCACCGCACTCGATGGCCGCATCGGCGAAGTCGACCATGCCGGTCATCCACACCTGGTCCTGGGGTAGCTCGAAGCCGGCGGCCGCGAACTCCTCCAAGAGGGGGAGCGCCCCTTCGAGGTCGCCGCCCTCGACGCGCGCCTTGGCGAGCAGGGAGGTGAACAGCTCCCGCGGGATGTCGGGCGTCTCCGACGCCATTTGCTCGATGAGGGGCGCCAGGTCGCTCATGGTGCCTCGCTGGCCACAGACGATCATGAGCTGCGCGCCAAAGATAATGGCGGCGTCGGGCTGGCCGCCGTCGGTGCCGATCTGGAGTGCCTCGCTGGCGCACTGCTCGGCCAGGTCGACGTCGCCAGCAATCTGGGCGCGCAACGAGCGCACGAATGCGTGGCCCCAGGCGAAGATCGGTTGGTCGAGTTGCTCGGCCATTGCGCCGTGGATGGTGATGCAGCGGTCCATCTCGGTGAGGTCGCCCCACCGGGCAGCCGACTCGGCTCGCCATTGCGCGCCCCAGAACTTCAAGACGGGGTCGCCGGTGCGCTCCGAGCGCTCCAGCGCCTCTGTCGTCCACGCGGTCGTGAGCTCGAGCAGCGATGGCACCTGGAGTGGGACGTAGAGGTGATTGAGGACCCTGGCGACCAGAGCGTCGTCGGCCGACGCCCGTGCGATCATCACCGCCTCGTCGGCCAGGGCACGCCGACGTTCGAGCGGGCTGCCATGGGTGAGCTCGGAGCACAGCGTGGCGAGCACCAGCGGGCGGTCGGGGTGCTCTGGGCGGAGCTGTTCAAGGGCCGTCTCGAGGATCTCCACCTTCTCGGCGTCGATGGCGCCCACCGCGCTGTAGAAGCCCCGGTCGTTGGCGAGGGCAGCGGCCACGAGTCGCTCCACGTCGCCGAGGTGTCCCGCCTGGCGGGCGGCGTCGAGCAGCGTGGCGCGAAACGACGGCTCGCCGGTTTGGCGTTGTGCGGTACCGAGGCCGATGGCCAGGTCCACCAGGGACACGGGGTCGGGGTCCATGAGACCGACGGAGAGCTCGAGCGCCTTGGCGTAGTGGTGGAGGGCGTCGTCCGGCGCGAGCGAGCGCAGGGCCGTGTCACCCGCCTCTTTGGAGTAGCGGATGGCCTTGGGCAGGGTGGTCGGCTTCGTCGCCTCGATCCAATGATGGGCCAGTTCGCCCACCCTGCTCCCGGGCACCCCAGCGCAGAGCTCCTCGAGCGCCTCGGCCACGTGCTGGTGGGCGCGGGCGCGGCGCGTCGGGCCCAGCTCCTCGTGCAGCGTGTGCTGGATCAGGGCGTGGCGGAAGCTGTAGCGGCCGGGGCGGTCGAGCACCTCGCGCACCAACGCCGCGGTCTCGGCGGCCTCCAAGATGTCGAGCAGGTCATCGACGGGCACACGGGTCGCACACTCGAGCAGCTCGAGGTCGAAGTCGCGCCCGATCACCGCGGCGGTGACGAGGACCTGTGCCGCCGCATGGCCGAGGCGCGCCACCCGGCCGCCGACGACCTCCCGGACGCTTTCGGGGAGGACTCTTCTTCCCGCGTGCTCGACCACCCATTGGCCACTCGAGTCCTGTCGGATGGCGCCGGTCTCGCTCAGGTGCCGGAGCAGCTCGGTGACGAAGAAGGGATTGCCGTCGGTCTCCCGGAAGAGCGTGTCGGCCAGTCCGAGGCCCTCTTCGCTCAATGCATGGCCGGCCGCGGCCTCCATGAGGGACTGCACGCCGTTCTCGTCGAGGCCCTCGAGCTCGAGGCGGGTGAAGCCACGGTGTCGCCGGAGCAATCCGAGCGTCTCGCGCAGGCCCGGGGACTGGGCCAGCTCGCTGTCACGGAACGTGCCGAGCACGAGGAGGCGAACCGGGTGCTCGGCCGCCACCAGGTGCCGTAGCAACAAGAGGCTGGCGTTGTCCGCCCACTGCAGGTCGTCGAGCACGAGCACGACCGGCTGCTGCTGGGAGATCGAGCCCAAGAGGCCGACAGCTGCTGCGAAGAGGAGGTAGCGCTCCGAGTCCGAGTCCGTGGCCTTTGACGGGGGCAGGTCGGGGATCCGACTGGCGAGGGCCGGGACGAGGCGCATCCACTCCGATCCGTGTGCCTCGACCAGTTCGCGCAGCTGCTCCTCCTCGGTGTGCGCCACGTAGTGGCCGAGTGCCTCGGCGAAGAGCTGGTAGGGGGTGGCGAGGTCCTCCTCGCAGTGACCGAACAGGACGCAGGCGCCGGCGTCATAGGCGCTTCGAGCTGCCTCGGCCACGAGGGTGGTCTTGCCGAGCCCAGCCTCGCCGGACACCAGGAGGACCTCGCGACCGTCGCTTCCGTAAATGCGCTTGGCGGCGTCGGCGATGAGTGCGAGCTCGGTGTCTCTCCCGACGACGCCGGCGGACGGTCGCACCGTCACGCGCCCGGGGAGGGGGACGGTGCCGACTGCCGAGCCGGCCAAGGGCTCCCAGAGCAGCTCGACGGTGGCGACCGGATCCGAGAGGCCCTTCAGGGCGAGCTCGCCGACCGGGCGGTACTCGACGCGGCTCCGGCGACCCGCCATCAGGCGGACCACGTCGGCGGCCAGGATCTGGCCGCTCTCGCACTTCGCGCACAGCCGGGCTGCTTCGATCACCGGGTCGCCGAAGTAGTCCTCCTCTTCATGGACCACCTCGCCGCCGCTCAGCCCGACCCGCAGCCCCACCCTGTCGAGGCCGCGCCGGTCGTGCTGCTCGACGGCCTGTTGCATGGCGACGCCGCAGGCGAGTGCGGCGGAGGCCGACGTGAACACGACCATGACCCCGTCCCCGAGGTTCTTCACCTCCACGCCCCCCGTGTTGGCGATGGCCTGGCGCAGAACGGCGAAATGCGCCCGCCGCACATCGTCGGCGCCCTCGGCCGAGAGGCGCTGGGAGAGCGCCGTCGAGCCGACGATGTCGGTGAAGAGGATTGCCACATTCTCGGTGGTCATCGACACCATCCTGCCTGCACGACTGAGACTCTATTTGTGGCGCGCATGGCTCGACGTGCCGCCGAGGGCGCCGGCGGCGAGGCACCTCGCGCTCAAGAACCCAGCCCCCATGCCTGGCGCAGCTCATCGGTGACCTCAAAGCTCGGCCGCTCGCCTTGTCGCCCATAGGCCTCGAAGGCCTTCCACATGCGCCTGCCGAGGGCGGCGGTCATCGAGCGCACGGCCGGTGTCTGTGCCAGCGTGCGGCCGAGCGAGCGGTCGGTGCGTGCCAGGAAGGAGAAGAACGAGCGCGTCCAGTCGGCGGGGGGCACGCCCAGGATGTCCGCCGTGTCGTCACCGAGATAGTGGCGAATGCCCGATGCCGGGAGCCCCGGGAGATGCGTGAAGGAGAACAGCTCCTGCATGCAGGAGATCGCAGCGGCGGTCAGCTCCTTGCCGACGTCGGTCGGGCCATACTCCTTCTTGCGGCGCACGTCCCAGAGCGACTGCGAGTCGGCGAGCGAGAGGGGGAGGAGGTCGTTGCGGATCCCGATCTGGTGGCCGACCAGGTTCCAGACGTGGACGTAGGCCTCGGCCTCGCGCTGGCTCAAGGTGACGCCGGTGCGCTGCAGGGCCTCGATGCCCATGACGTTGAACGAGAAGAGCGTCCCGAGGAGCTCGAGCTGGCTGATCGGCAGGCCGAGCGACTCGTCCCACGGAGCGACGGCCTCTGCTCCGAGCTCTTCGATCTGTACGGGGTGCTGGAGCACGTGGCGGACCGACGCGTGCAGGAGGCGGACGTGTCGCACGGCCCGGTACCCGCGCCCACCTGCCTCGAGGGCGCCGGGGGTCATCGCGTCGATGATCATCTGGCCGGTCTCGACAAAGCGGCGCTTGGGGTTCCGTGTGAGCCGGGTGGTGAGGCCGAGCGCCTGGACGCCTTTGGCGAACGCATAGTCGGCCGGGATGCTCGCCATGAAGAGCCCCATGCCGAGTTGGGGTCCCCAGTCGCCGAAGACGCGCTGGCCCTCGCGCACGAGCTCGGGCTCGGCCCAGTCGGGCCACGGCTCGAGCTCGTTCACGAAGGGCCCGATGCCCGGAAGGTCCTCGTCGGCGACGGCGCCGGCCGACGACATGGCCAGCTTGGTGAACAACTCGGCGTGGCCGGCATCGGTGGCCTCGAAGAAGGTGGTGACGGCCGCGTCCGCCGGGTCATCACCGGCCCTGCGCAACTCCTCGACAAACTCGTCGGTGAAAATCTCGGTGCCGACCGACGGTGGAGGGGAGGGGCGCCAGGCGCCGTCGCGCCCGTGGATCTCGGTCACCCGAGGCCGCTCCCGTCGGGCGCGCCCGATCCGCGTGCGACCCTCATCGAGCCGCCGCCGCTGGCTCGCCCGGCAGGGTGTCAGCTTCGATGTCGGCCAGCACCTCAGGCGTGAAGGGTGGCTCGAACAGCGCCATGCGGTGATGCCGGGAGCGGAACAGGTTGGTGATGAAGTTCATCCGGTCGTCCATGCTGACCCAGTCGATCGCTCTCGAGTCGCGCCCCTCCGCGTCGGCCCGGTTGAAGCGTGCGAGCAGTGCCGTGAGGTCATCGACCACGACCGTCGAGACGTCCGGTGAGAGGAAGGCCTGTCCCGGCGCCGCGGGAACGTCGTGGTCGAGCCGCATCGTGCCATCGGGGGTCACGATGGTGCCGAGCAGCTCGGTCATGAGGTCGCCCCAGACGTCGCCAACGCCGTGGGCGACGGGGTGGAGCGCCTCATCGAGTGCGGCGTCGGCCTTGTCGGGGTCACGGCCCTCTTTCGCGAGCCGTTGCTTCAGGTTGGCGATGGACTGGTTGATGCCCATGTCCATGCTCCCGGCGATCGCCGCCTGGAGGTGATGCTGCTCATGGGTCCCGAGGTGGAGCGAGCCGGCGAGAATGAGCTGGCTCCGCCGGATCGGGTCGGTCGTGTTGAGGGCGTCGCACCACAGCGAGAATCCCGCCGCCAGGTGGTTGACGCCCTCGAACTCGGGCGCACCGTCACACGCAGCGAGCACCCCGGCCCGGGCCCCTTCGTCGGCGGAGGGGAGTTCGCCGTAGACGGTGATGAACGTGGCCGCCACCGGGCCGATCTCGCCGAAGACCTCGGTGTTGCCGTTCGACAGGTTCATGGCGCAAGACCCGAACGCCTCTTTCACCGCCTCGGCCACCTCGTCGGGCGTGACGTCGTGGAACCGGTGCGTGAAGTGGCCCCACCGAGACGGTGCCGCGACGTGCTGGACTGCGCCCATCATCCCGTCGTCGAGCACCACCCGCCTCTGGAGCCATTCGGGGAGGTCCTCGCCTCGAAGGTTCCGTCCCACCGTGCACGACGCCCAGGTGCCGAAGGTGCACCAGTTGGCGGTGTCGGGATCGAGGAGGGCGGCGAGGGAGGAGGCGAGGTCGGAGTAGCTCTGGGTGACCCAGTAGTTGCGCAGCACCCGGTCCTCAATGGCCAGCACCGAGGCCACGTGTTCAAGCGACGTGCCCCGTTGCATGTTTGCTCCCCGGTTCACTCGACATCGGACGCGCGCCCGTGAGAGTAACGCAATGGGGGCTGTAATTCCCGGGCATCCGCTGCGGCTTCCGCCGCCGGACCCGCCTCCCCCGATGCAGCGGGCCGATGGATGCGAGGTGCGCCGGCGAAGTGCATCGCCGTCGGCGCACCACCGCCTACTCGCCCAGCGTCCAGCGCGCGGGGAGACTTCGCTTGCCCCACAAGAGGAAGGGTGTCACCCGCTCGGGCGGCGCTGCGAGGACGAGTCCGGGCAGGCGCTCAGCGATCTGGCGCAGGGCGATCCGGCCTTCGAGTCGCGAAAGGGCGGCGCCGAGGCAGACGTGGGGGCCGAAGCCGAAGGCGAGATGGGACCGCAGCTCCTGGGCGTCTCGGTCCACGTCGAAGCGACCCGGGTCGCTGAAGACGAGGGGGTCGCGATTGGCCGCTCCGTAGTGGAGCATCACCTTGGCTCCCTCTGGGATCACGCTGTCGTGCAGCTCGACAGTCCTCGTCGTCGTGCGGAAGAGCCCGAGGACGGGGGAGTCATAGCGCAAACTCTCCTCCACGATCCTCTCGACGAGGGACGGGTCGCCGGCCATGCCCTGGAGGAGCGAAGGACGCTCAGTGAGGCGAACGAGTGCGTTGGTAATGAGCGAGCTGGTCGTCTCGTTCCCCCCGACGAGCAGCTGGCGCACCACGTTGACCACGTCCTCGGCGGTCAGTCGTTCACCGTCCTCCTCGGCCAGGACGAGGCCCGAGATCAGGTCGTCGGGAAGCCCGCGGCCACTCGCCTCGAGCTCCTGGCGTCGCAGGACGTGTTCGAGGAGGTACTCGCGCATCTCGGCGATCCGGGGGGCGAACGCTTCGGGGTCGGGCGATCCCATGGCAGCCACCCACGCGTCGGACCACCCCTTGAACCGTCCCGTGTCCCGGGCCGGGACGCCGAGCATCTCGGCGATCACGATGGTTGGGAGGGGCGAGGCGAAGGCCTGGTAGAGGTCGGCCTCGCCCCGCCCGGCGAAGCCGTCGAGGAGCTCGGCGACGATCCGCTCGATGCGCGGCTCCATCTGGGCGACGGCCCGGGGGGTGAACGCCTTGCGCACCAGCTTTCGGAAAAACGTGTGCACCGGGGCGTCGGACTTCATGCTGTGCTCCTCGGTGTAGTGCATCCCCTGGCCGAATCGGCTCGAGAACGTGGCCGGGTCGCGCAGCGCCGAAAGCACGTCGCGGTGGTGCGACAGCGTCCAGAAGGGCGGCTCCACCCCGTCGAAGCGGTGGACCGGGCATCCCGCCAGGCGACGGCCGGCCTCTGCCGGGTCCGCCATGACCTCGGGGGCGAACGGGTCGTACGTCATGCCTTCGCCGACCGCCCGCCGTCGACGGCGAGCACCGTGCCGGTGACCCAGGCGGCGTCGTCGCTGGCGAGGTACGCGACAGCGGCCGCGATGTCGCCGGGGGAGCCGAGGCGGCCCAAGGGGTGCTGGCGTGCCCGTTCGTCGGCCGACACCCCACCCTCTTCTCCGCGGAGCTGCGCGCTGGCGGCGACCAACGGGGTCATCACCGTCCCCGGCGCCACCGCGTTCACCCGGATGCCGTGCGGGGCGTAGTCGATCGCCATTTGGCGCATCAGGGCGATGACCGCGCCTTTGGACGCGGCGTAGGGGGCGAGCCTCGGCACGCCGAGGACGCCGCCGATGCTCGCCGTCATGATGATGCTGCCGCTCGCCTGGCCCAACATGGCGGGCAGCGCGGCCTTCGCCGTCAACCACACCCCGGTGAGGTTGACGGCGAGGACCCGGGCCCAGGTCGCCTCGTCCACCTCGTGGGCGGACCCGACGCCGGGAATGCCGGCATTGGCGACGCAGATATCGATGCCGCCGAGCTCCTCGTTCACGGCAGCCGCCGCAGTGGCCTGCTGCTGCGAGTCGGTGACGTCGAGGTGCACGGCGAGTGACCTACCGCCGGCGTCTGCGATCGCCGTGGCGGTGGTCTGGGCGGCCGGCTCGTCGATGTCGGCGCAGCCGACCCCCGCACCTTCGGCCGCCAGCCGTTGTGCGATCGCCGCGCCGAGACCGGAGCCGGCCCCAGTCACTAGGGCCACGCGCCCGACCAGTCGATCCATGCTGTCCCCCTGCAGGCAACCCCCTCGGCGGGGGCGGGTCCGCGTGGACCCTTGCGCCTTCAATGACAAAGATTATAAGAGATTGCCGTTTTCGGGCAAGCAGCGGCGCGGATCGGGGAGGAGGTCGGCGTGCCGCACGGCCGCGGCGTGCGATACGGCCGGCGGCTACCTTCGAGCGGTGGACCACTACGCCGAGGCGTTTGCCGTCGCGCCGGGTCGGTGCTGGCGCCTGGTTGAGGACGACAACGGAACCACGCACCCGTCCCACTGCCACGTGCCGGTCGTCTGGCGGGGCACCTATCGCACGGCGGAAGGCGAGGTCTTCAAGGTGGCGAGCTGTGACGGCCACGCCGATGGCCTTACCGACGCACGGAGGGCGAGGTCCGCTGGCTGAACGGCCGCTTCGTACAGTGCAACGAACTGTCTGGCGGTTCGGGCCAAGCCGCAGCTCTGCGCCCGTTGCCCGCGTTCCGCGTTGGTGAGCGGCGAGACGACGGCGTGTCGTGCGATCCCGAGAAGCCCGCTCGGGTGCTCGAAGGCAGCTGCAGACACGCCAGACCAAAAGGACACTGTCGTTGTCGAGCGCCGAGAACTGCAGCAACTCACCGGCGGTGCGGACGATCGGTCCGCCACTGGGCCGAGGCCCTCGGCCAGGCTCCATTCTTGTCCGGCAGCCCCACCGGGGGCCGAGCCCGACCTACGTACTCCGAGTCCGACTCCAGGGCCGGAAAATGGTGGTCATCATGGGG
>Ga0302283_1000171_pt1 | contig 47414 bp, 34 predicted proteins | sample III_Fen_E1_4_FD_198770 | JGI IMG/M metagenome (GOLD analysis project Ga0302283, IMG submission 198770) | Peat permafrost microbial communities from Stordalen Mire near Abisko, Sweden - III_Fen_E1_4 | ecosystem: Environmental > Terrestrial > Soil > Wetlands > Permafrost | place: Sweden: Abisko... | reverse complement strand
CCGGACGGACGCCACGCTGTCGACGATCGGCTTCGGCGCAGGCCTGGTCGCCGCGGGCGCCTTCGTCGCGCTGCTCGCGGTCTCCGGGTCGCCGAAGTCCCCCGCGAGCGCCGTATGGGTGGCGCCGCAGGTTGCGGCGCGCGGCGCGGGCTTCGGGCTCGGCGGACGCTGGTGAAGGGGGAGCGCGGCTACTTCGCCTGCTTCGTCGGCCCGATCGGAAAGCCCTTCGAGCGCAGGTAGGCCGCGACCTCGGGCCCGCGTCCCCGGAACGACTGGTAGGCGGCCTGCGGGTCGACCGTGTTGCCGACCGACATGACCGTGTCACGCAGTCGCTTCGCGACGGCCTTGTCGTAGGGTCCTCCGGCTTGCTGGAAGGCCTCGAAGGCGTCGTGGTCGAGGACCTCGGACCAGAGGTAGCTGTAGTAGCCGGCCGAGTACCCGTCGCCCGAGAAGACGTGCCCGAACTGCGGCGTGCGGTGGCGCATCACCACCTCGGCGGGCATTCCCAGCTTGCCGAGCTCGTCGCGCTCGAACGCGTCCGGGTCGATGGGCGTGTCGCCCGCGAGGTGCAGCTTCATGTCGATGATGGCCGCCGAGAGGTACTCCGTGACCGCGAAGCCCTGGTTGAAGGTCCGGGCCTTCTCGATCTTGTCGACCAGCGCCTTGGGGATGGAGTGGCCGTTCACGTCGACCGCGAAACGGGAGAGCACCTCCGGCGTCGACAGCCAGTTCTCGTTCAGCTGCGACGGGAACTCGACGTAGTCGCGAGGCACCGACGTGCCCGAGAGGGAAGGGTAGGTGACGTTCGAGTTGAGGCCATGCAGCGCGTGGCCGAACTCGTGGAACATCGTCACGGCGTCGTCCCACGAGATGAGGACGGGCTCGCCGGGCTTGGGCTTCACGAAGTTGGCGTTGTTCGACACGATCGCGTCGATCGGACGGTCGAACCTCTCCTGCGACCGGTAGGAGTTCATCCACGCGCCCGAGTTCTTGCCCGTGCGCGCGTAGGGGTCGAAGTACCAGAGGCCGACGTGCTTGCCGCCCTCGTCCTTCACCTCGTAGACGGTGATGTCCTCCTGGTAGACGGGGACCGCGGCCGTGGCCGGCACCTTGGTGAACGTGAAGCCGTAGAGCTGCCCCGCCGCCCAGAACATCCCCTCCCGGAGCTTGTCGAGCTGGAGGTAGAGCTTCACCTCGTTCATGTCGAGGTCGTACTTCGCCTTGCGGACCTTCTCGGCGTAGTAGCGGTAGTCCCACGGAGCGATCTTGAGCTTCGCGTGCTCCTTGTCCGCGACGGCCTGCATGTCGTGGACCTCCTGGTGTACGCGCGCGACGGCGGAGGGCCAGACCTGCATCATCAGGCGCATCGCCTCCTCGGGCGTCTTGGCCATCGCGTCGTCGAGGCGCCAGTGGGCGTGCGTCGGGAAGCCGAGGAGCTTGGCGCGCTCTGCCCGCAGGCGGAGGATCTCGGTGATGCCCTTGCTGTTGTCGTGCGCGTCCTTGTTGTCGCCGCGGCTGTAGTACGTCCGCCAGACCTTCTCGCGCAGGTCGCGCCGGTCCGAGTAGGTCAGGAAGGGGTCCATCGAGGAGCGCGTGTTGGTGATGGCCCACTCTCCCTTGTGCCCCAGCCGCTCGGCCGCGGCGGAGCACGACCCGCGTACCGGCTCGGGCAGGCCCGCGAGGTCGCTCTCGCTCTTCAGGTAGAGGACGTAGCTCTCCTCGTCGGCGAGCAGGTTCAGGCTGAACTGCGTGTAGAGCGCCGCGAGCCGCTGGTTGATCGCCGCCACGCGCGTCTTCGCGGCGGCATCGAGCTTCGCGCCGGCGTGAACGAAATTCTTCCACACGACCCACGTGAGTCGCTGCTGCTCCGGGGTCAGCTTGGCCTTGTCCGGCGAGCTGTAGACCGCCTCGACCCGACGGAAGAGCCTCTCGTTCTGCGTGATCTGGTCCTGGTACGCGGCGAGCTTGGGCTCCATCTCGACCTCGACGGCCTGAAAGTCGGGCGTCTTCATGGTCGAGCTCCACACGCCGTACACGGCCGCGACGCGATCGAGCGTCCGGCCGGCGCGCTCCATCGCCGCGATCGTGTTGTCGAAGGTCGCGGGCGTGGGGTCCGCGGCGATGCGGTCGAGCGTGGCGAGCGAGTCTGCCATCCCCGCCTCGAGGGCGGGCTTGAAGTCCTTGACGTCGACCTTGTCGAACGGCGGCACGCCACCAAAGGGTCCTGTCCAGTCGGCGAGAAGTGGGTTGGCGACGACGGTGGGCATGGCTTGGCTCCGTTCTTCGGGGTGCTCGACCTTGGGCGCGACGGGTGCCGCAGGCTTCGGCGGCTCGGTGCTCGCGCAGGAAGCGAGGGCTAGCACCAACCCCACGCCCACGCCGCCAAGGTCTCTTCTTCTCATAGCGGCGCATCCTAGAGCTACTCGCCGGGATCGTGGCGCGGATGCTGCGTCGAACCTCGGGCCGGTCACACTCGATCTCATGGGGCCTCGCGTCTCTCCTCCCCATCGCGTTGCTCGCGTGCCACCACACGCCTCCGCCCGCGCCTCCCCCGCCTCCTCCTCCTCCACCCGAGGCGCCGCCTCCGCCTCCGCCCCCGCCGCCGAAGTGCGAGGCGCTGACGGAAGCGTGCGTGGCAGGCCCCCACACGAAGGCCACGATCACGCGGACGAGCTGGACGTTCGAGCCACCCGCGGGGTGGACGTACGCGCAGCTGGAGGACGCCACGCTGGCCCTCTCGGGTAACGCGGCCGTGGCCGTCATCGTCTACCCCGCGCCTGAGCCGAAGAAGGAAGCCGCCCAGAGAGACCTCATCGCAGCCGAGGTCATCAAGAAGCTGGCCGTCGTCACGAAGAAGCTCGTGTGGCCCAGGAAGCCCGACAGCGTGGCTCCGGGGGCGCTCAAGGTCTCGCTCTACCAGTTCGATGGCGCGAAGCGCGAGGACAAGCCCGGGGCTCTGCTCTTTTTCACGACCAAGCTGCCGGACGGCAAGGCGCTGCTCGGCGCCGGCTTCGACCCTGAGGCCGACACGACGAAAGCCGACGAGGCGATCATGGCGGCGGTGGGCTCCATCGCGGCGCAACCGGACGCCGCTCCTCCCCCTCCTGCGGCTCCCGCGCCCGCAGCGGCTCCGGCTCCGCCTGGGGCGGCGGCCCCTCCGGCGGCCACCCCCACCCCAACGCCCGCCAAATGACCGTCGCCGACCTCTTTCCGGGTCACGTTCTGGGGGGCAAGTACACCATCCAGTCGCTGCTCGCGCGATCCGCCGCGGCCTCCACCTACCGCGCCCTCGCCAGCGGAAACCAGGAGGTCGCGGTCAAGGTGCTCGACGCAGCCCTGGCCGACCGGCAGGACACGCAGAACGAGATCCTGCGCGTGGGCTCGTCGGTGGCCGCGCTGCCCGCCTCGCTCGTGCTCGCGCCGCTCGAGCACGGCAAGGATCCCGGGACGGGGGCCCTCTACATCGTCACGCCTTTCAGCCCCGCGCTCTCGCTCGCCCGCTTCGTCGAACGGCCGTTGCCGCCGGAAGACGTGCTGTCGCTGCTGCGCAGCCTGGGCCGCGCTCTCGATGAGGCGCACAAGGCCGGCATCGTCCACCTCGCCCTCAAGCCGACGAACGTCTTCGTCACGCCGGGCCAGTCGCTCTCCGTCGTCGTCGGAGACTTCGGCGCCAACGCCATCCGGACGCATCTCCCGGACGACCTCCGGCAGCTCGACGCGGCGCCGTGGCTTGCACCCGAGCAGATGGGGGGCGACGGATTTGCGGGCCCCACGGCTGATGTCTTCGCGGCGGCGCTTCTCGCCTTCTTCGCGCTCACCGGGCGCCGCTTCTGGCGCTCGTGCGCGGGTGCCGCCCCCGACCTCGCGGCCTGGCGTGTCGAGGTCACCCAGAACCCCATGCTGGCCAGCCAGCGCGCGGCCGAGCTGGGCGTCATGCTGCCGCCCGTGTTCGACGCCGCTTTTGCGCAGGCAGTCTCGTTGCCGCAGCACCGGCAGCGGACGGTGGGTGAGCTCGCGCAGGCCTTCGCGGCCGGGTGGAGCGCCACGGTCAAGGGAACGGGAACGCTGGTGATGGCGACGGCGCCGTACCCGTTTGCGCCGGGCGGCGTGCCCGAAGCTCCGGCCGCCGCCGCGCTCGCGCCGCTCGCGCCGCTCGCTCCGGTCGCACCGCTCGTGCAGGCTGCCCCTCCGCAGGAGGCTCCGGCGGCGTATGCCGCGCCCGCTGCACCTGGCGAGCCGATGAACCTCGCGGCCGCTGCGCCCGGTGCGCCACCCGCCCCTGCCGTGGCGCCTGGCGTCGACCCTGCACCGGCGAAAGGTGGCAGCAAGACCTGGCTGTTCGTGGTCCTGGGGGTCGTCGTCGTCGGCGGTCTCGTGGGCACCATCATGGCCGTTCGCGCGCGACAGGCCGGCGCAGCGTACGCCGCAGCAGCTTCGGCCTCCGCCCAGGCCGCGGCCGCTTCCGCGTCGGCCCAGGCGGCCGCGGCGGCAGCATCGGCGCAGGCAGCCTCGGCCCTCGCATCGGCGTCGGCTCCCGCGGTGCCCGCTGCGCCGGGGGATTCGGCGGCGCCGGCGGGCTCGGCGGCCCCGACCGCTCCGGCTGGCTCGGTCGCAGCGGCGGACTCGGCGGCCCCCGCGGCGTCGGCAGCGCCGGCGGACTCGGCTGGCGCGGGCTCGGCGCCTGCAGCGCCGGCGACGGGGACGCCCGAGGCTCCCGCCGCGGACAGCGCGCAGCTCACCATCGTGTGTGACCCGGCCTGCGACTCGTTGACGGTCGACCAGCAACCCGCCGCGAACGGTGCGGGGCCTGCCCCCGTCGGTGCCGGCCCTCACACGATCGTCGCCTCGCGCGCCCACTACGTCGACCAGTCGAAGACCGTGACGGCGAAGGCAGGCGAGAAGCTCACCGTCAGCTTCAAGCTCGTCCGGGCAGACGCTCCGCCCGTGGCGGCAGCCCCCACGGCAACGGGCGCCGGGACGCCGGCTCCCGGCCCGGCTCCGACGGCCAAGAAGCCGTGCGGCAAGTTCCTCAAGCGGTGCACCGACTAAGTACGGCCGGCGATGAGCTCGTGCCGGGATGGGAGGTTGGCCGGCCGTGCTAGCGCCGGGCGGACTCAGCGGGGCAGGAGCCACGCCTCGACACGCCTGTTGCGGTCGCGGCCGCTCGCCGTGGTGTTGGAGGCGACGGGCATCGATTCGCCGAAGCTCTCCACCACGGCCGGCTGCGCCCCCAGCGCTCGAAGCTCGGCTTCGACGGCCTTCGCGCGCTCCAGGGAAATCTGCAGATTGACGTCGGGCGTCCCGACGTCGTCCGAGAAGCCGAACAGCGCGAGCCTCGCATCTGGCCGGGTCTTGACGAAGGCACTGACGCGCGCGACGTCCTCCCGCGCGCGGGTGTCGAGCGCCGCGCTGGACGACTGAAATCGGAAGTCGATGGATAGCCGCTCCGCCTTTTCGGTGAGCGAGGCGTACCGGGCGGGGCACTGTGCGCCACATGGCGCCGCCGGGCGAGTCTTCACGCTCAGGTTCACGAAACCAGCGCCGGCCACGACCTTCTGGCCGTCCGTAGAGAGCGCGAAGTCCAGAAACTCGTGGGTGAGGGGATTGGAGCTCCCGCTCGTCGTGTACAGGTAGATCCGACGGGTGAGGGGGTAGCTCTCCGTGCTGACTGTGAACTCCGATGGCACGAGCGGCGTCATCCCTTGCTCGCCGATGTCGAGCACCTTGGCGTTCTGTGCGGCATGCATCGGGACGAATCCGATCGCGTGGTCGTCCGCCGCCACGGCGTCCGCCAGCGCCCCGTTGTCGGCGAAGCGCTTCGCCAGCCCCAGTGGGCTCGCCCCGAGCACGAGCGACCGGAATACGTCAAAGGTGCCCGAGTTGTCGTCGCGCGCGAAGAGCTTGATGACGCCGAGATCTTTGCCGTCGCCCGTCCATGTCTTCGTCTCCCCCGAGAAGATCCGGGCCAGCTCGGGAACGTGGAGTGCGTTCGTCGGGTTCTTCGCGTTGACGATGACGGCGATGCCATCGAGGCCCACCACATGCTCGTTCGACGGGGCGAACAGGTCACCGAGGCCGGCGCTGGCGATGCGGGCGGCCTCCTCGGGTGTGGCCCGTCGGGACGCGAGCCCGATGTCGCAGGACTTGGCCGCGAGGCACTCGAACGCAGTTGCGGTCCCCGCAGCCTCGATGTTCACGACCGTCGGCAGCTTCGCGGAGGGGAGCAGCGCGGAGACGGTGGAGCCCGGCTGAAAGCTCCCGGGCTCGCGGACGATGTGCGTTCCGCCCTTCTGCGCGAAGAAGGCTTCGGAGAGCGCCGGCGCGAGCTCCGCGCCGAGCGTGTTCGAGCCGTGGATGCGAAGCGGGGTCGCCGAGACGACCGTAGCCATCGGCGTCGAATCCGCATCGTGCGGGGCGACCGTGGTCGTGTCGACCTTTGGCGTGTTCTTGTCGGGCGCGTCGGGAATGACCGCGCGAAACAGCAGGAACAGTGCGCCCGAGAGAAGAATCGCTGCGGGCAAGGTCAGTACCCAGGCGAGGGCTATGTTCCGGACCGTCGAGCTCTGAAGCCCCGACCGGTTCGCCACCATCGTGCCAGCGATGCCCGACGAGAGAACGTGGGTCGTGCTCACCGGCAGACCCATGTACGCCGACACGCCGATCGTGCTCGCAGCGACGAGCTCTGCGGCCGCGCCCTGCGAGTAGCTCATGTGGGTCTTTCCGATCTTCTCGCCGATCGTGACGACGATGCGCTTCCAGCCCACCATCGTCCCCACGCCGAGGGCGAGCGCTATGGCGATCAGCACCCACGAGGGCGCATAGTCGACCATCGAGCGGAGCTCCTGCCTGTTCTTCTTCAGCGTGTCGGCCTGCGCAGCGGAGAGGCTCGACGGCGTCTTCTCGAGCGAAGCGAGGTTCGAATCGACGCGCATGACCCTCGTGCGCAGGTCCCAACGCTCCGCGGGTGGGACATCGAGCAGCGAGTGCTTTCCATCGAGCGTGGCATGGATGGACTCGAGATCGGTCACGACCTTGCTCGCGAGCGATTCGGTCGCCGCCACGGGCGCGCTCGAAGCGAGCGTGCGCGGCTCGGCGTCGACGTAGGCGACGCGTGTGAGCCCGGCCATGCCGTCGGCCACCGCGACGGCGCGCTGGACCTGGCTTGTATCGTACGCGCGATTCAGCGCGAAGTCGGCCGGGAGGACGCCGATCAGGATCAGCATCATGAGGCCGACCCCCTTCTGCCCGTCGTTCGACCCGTGCGCGAAGCTGACCCCGGAGCACGTCAAGACGAGGATCACGCGAACCCACCAGGGCGGGACCTTATTGGGGTCCGCAGGCTCGTGAAGGACCTTGTTGACGAGGACCTTCTTCAGGGCGACGAGCAGCAGCCCTGCCAGGGCCATCCCGAAGATCGGCGAGACCACGAGCGACAGCCCGACCTCCTGGACCTTGTGCCAGTTGATGCCCGAGCCGAACACGTGACCGGCGCCCAGCGAGTTGGCCAGGCCGACCCCCACGATGGCCCCGATGAGCGTGTGCGAGCTCGACGCGGGCAGCCCGAAGTACCAGGTCCCGAGGTTCCACGTGATCGCCGCGATGAGGAGCGCGAGCACCATCGCCAGCCCTGCGCCGCTCCCGCTCGAGGCCAGGAGCTCGACGGGCAGGAGCTTGATGATGCTCATCGCCACCGCGATACCGCCCAGATAGACGCCGCAGAAATTGCAGAAGCCCGACCATATGACCGCGTACCAGGGCCGCAGGGTGCGGGTGTAGATGACGGTCGCCACCGCGTTGGCGGTGTCGTGAAAGCCGTTCACGAATTCGAAGCCGAGGGCGATGACGATGACCGCGACGAGCAGGACGACGCGCCCCACCCCGATGCCGCTGTCGAAATAAGTCATCTAGCTCTCCGGTTCCTTTTGGCCGCCCCGGGCTCGGGGCACCCCGGACAGCAGAGTCCAGCAAGATGACGATGGTGTGACGGAACCGCGAAACTGCGGGGCCATCGTCCCCGGCCGCCGTCAAGAACTCACCCCCGCTTCGCATGCTCGCCACTCGCGAAGACCATCCTTTGCGGCATCATGAATGGCTGGGAAACCTTGGTTGTCGTAGGGATCGTCTACTTGGCGCTTTTCGTCGAGCGGCGGGCGTCGAACTCGCCATGAAGCGAACGATCGAGATCCGCTTCTCGGACCGCTGCCCGTACGTGAAGCTCGCGATCCATCGCGTGCTCGCCATCCTGCGCCGGCGCCACCCCAGCCAGGAGGTCGAGCTGAAGCTCGTCCACGTCGACAGCTTGACCGAGGCGACGCGCCGCCGCTTCCCCGGCTCGCCGACCGTCCTCGTCGACGGTCGAGACGTGGACGGCGAGGGCGTGGGATCGGCGAGCTTCGGCCTCGTCAACCGAGCGTACCTCGTCGACGGCCGCTTCGAGCCGGCCCCTCCGGAGTCCTGGATCGCTCGCGCGCTCGGCGTTTGCGCGGTATCGTCCGCAGACGTCTGACCGCGGGGGTTTCTAGGCGCGTCTTACACGGGGCTGGAGCTCATGACCAAGAGCACGAGCAAGATAAAGGCCGCGGAGCGTGCGGCCGCCCTCAAGAGCCGCATTCGCGGCGAGATCGAGGACAGCTTCGACGAAGAGCTGGAGATGGAGGTCGACGACGAACGGCTCGCGGTGCTCATGGGGGACATTGGGCTCTCGAGCGAGCCCGGCGCGCCGCCCATCGACCGTCAGTTCTACTTCAAGGAGCTCATTCGGCTGCAGGCCGAGCTCGTGAAGCTCCAGGACTGGGTGGTGCACAAGGGCCTCAAGGTCGTCATTCTCTTCGAGGGGCGCGACGCCGCCGGGAAGGGAGGCGTCATCAAGCGCATCACCCAGCGCCTGAATCCGCGCGTCGCGCGCGTCGCCGCGCTCAGCGCGCCGACCGAGCGAGAGCGCTCCCAGTGGTACTTCCAGCGCTACGCAGCGCACCTCCCGGCGGCGGGCGAGATCGTCCTCTTCGATCGCAGCTGGTACAACCGCGCGGGAGTGGAACGCGTCATGGGCTTCTGCACCGATGACGAGGTCGAGGAGTTCTTCCGGACCGTGCCCGAGTTCGAGAAGATGCTCGTTCGCTCCGGCATCATCCTCATCAAGTACTGGTTCTCGATCACCGACGACGAGCAGCACTTGCGGTTCATGATGCGCATCCAGGACCCGCTGAAGCAGTGGAAGCTCAGCCCGATGGATCTGGAGTCGCGCCGGCGCTGGGAGCTCTACACCAAGGCCAAGGAGGCCATGCTCGAGCGGACGCACATCCCCGAGGCGCCCTGGTGGATCGTGGAGGCGGTGGACAAGAAGCGCGCACGGCTGAACTGCATCCACCACTTGCTCACGCAGATCCCGTACGAAGAGGTCGATCACCCGGCGATCGCGCTCCCCGCCCGCGTGCACAACGCGAACTACATTCGCGGCCCCATCCCGGACGAGATGTACGTCCCCTCCGTGTACTGAGCTACTGATGCAGCACGCTGGCGACGTGATGCACCGGGCCGGCGAACGGGCGAAGAGCCTCGTCCAGCGCGTGCTGGGTCCACCGGCGGAGTGGCTCGAAGTGAAGTGCGGTGGTCGGTTCGAAGTGGTCGATGCTCATGAGCCGCGCGAGCGCGCCGTTCGGGGCAAACTTCGTCGAGAGCAGCGCCGCCGTGACACGGATGCGCGTGGCGTCATCGATGGATGACCCGCAGAGAACGACGTCCCCGGGGATGGGGCCCGCCGTGGCGAGCAGGCGCGCGCCTGCGAGCGCCGTCGGCAGCGTGAAGCCGCTGAGGGCCGGATCCAGGTGTGCGTACGTTGCGATGACATCGACGCTCCCGGCGATGAGGGCCATCGCCGACCGAGCGTGGGAGCCGGAGAATCGCTCGCCGCTGAAGAGCGTAGGGACGTCGAGCCCGAGGGACTGCAGGTACAGCCTCGGGACGACGTAACCCGCCGCGCTGAGCTTCGAAACCCAGCCGACCCTTCGCCCACGCAGGTGCCCCAGGTGGGCGATACCCTTCGTGGCGTGCGAGACGAGCGCTGCGTAGTAGTTGGTCTTGCCGCGCCGGTTCACGGCCACGAGCGGCACGGCGAACTGCCCGCGCACCAGATCGAGCGCGACGAGCGGCGACGCCCACGCGAACAGCTCCGGGTCTTGCTCGACCGCGGAGAGCAGCGCCACGTAGCTCGGAACGAACAGGGGCTCGAGGATGATCTCGTTCGACACGGCCTCACGCAGCTCGGCGAACGCCGGAGCTACGGTTGAAGGCGCGGCCAGCATGGCGAGACGAACACGATCTTTCATGACGCCCAACCTGCGCCCCGGCAAGGGCGGCTTGGCGGAGCCCATGGAACATCGACGTGCCCCCCTGGAAGGGAGCGCCGTCTACTTGACCCAGACCTCGATGCGGCGGTTCTTGTCGCGTCCCTCGGGCGTGTCGTTCGGCGCGATCGACAGAGCGCTGCCGAACCCGTCGACGGCGTTGGTTTCGATGCCGCCACGCTTCAGAAAGTCGGCGACGGCCTTTGCTCGCTGTCGGGAAAGCTCGACGTTCTTGGTTTCCACACCCGTGTTGTCGGTGAAGCCGAACAGCGAGACGGTGGGCTTCGGGGTCGCCTTCTTCAGGTAGCGAACGAGGCGATCGACGTCGGCCTTTCCCTTCACGTCGAGCGCCGACGTGCCGGCATGAAACCGGAAATCGAAGGACAAGCGTCGCGCTCCGGCGATGGCGGTCGTGTACTCCGGGGGCGCGTTCGCCGGGCTCTGAAGGTTCGCCTCTGCCACCGCGAGCGAGACGAAGCCGGTCTGCTCCACGATCTTCTGTCCGTCATCGGAGAGCGCAAAGTCGACGAACTGAGACGCGAGCGCCTTCTCCGGCTTCTCGGGAGTGTAGAAGAAGAGCCGACGCGAGAGCGCGTAGTCCTCCGTGGCCACAGAGAAGGCCGACGGAGTCAGGGCGGCCCCGTCGCCGTCCTGGACGGCGAGCGCCTTGCAGTGATCGACGTAGGGCAAGCCGATGAAGCCGATGCCCCCTTCGTCCGCGGAGACGGCCTGGGAGAGCGGTTCGCTCTCGAGGACCTTGGCTCCCTCGATAGAGATCTTCTTCCCGTGCATCACGACGTGCTGGAACGTGTCGTAGGTGCCTGAGTCCGTGCCGCGGACGTAGCGCTGGATGGGTTGGGATGAGCCGCCGACCTGAGACCAGTTCGTGGTCGTCCCGGAGAAGATGTCCGCGATCTGCGAAACAGAGAGCTTCACGACGCGGTTGGCGCGGTTGACCACGACGGCGATGCCGTCCATCGCCACGACGTGCTCCGTCGCGGCCGACGGGATCTCGAAGAGTGGCTTGAGCTTGTCGATTTCCTCGCCGTTGATCGGTCGCGACGCCATGCCGATGTCGCACGCCTTCGCCCCGAGGCACTGAAACGCAGCAGAGGAGCCTGGATAATCGATGGCAAACGTCACGAGCTCGCCCTTCACGTGCCCCGAGACGACGATCTTGTTCTTGGCCTTGCCGGACTCGTCGATCTTGCCGTCGCTCGAGCCTGCGTGGCTCAAGAAGCCCAGGGCCAGCTTCGGCGCCAGCTCGTTGCCCATCGTGTTCGAGCCGCCCAGGCGCACGACCGTGGCAACGGTGGCGACGGGTGAGGCGGTGGTGGCGGCTCCGGTCGGAGTCTCCTCCGGCTGTCCGCTCTGAAGGAGGTAGGCGCACGAAGGCATCGCCACTACGAGGGACAACAAGGGCGTGAGGAGCGCTCGCGACTGCATCCCCAGTTCATCTGCGAGCCCCGTGACGCGCTCGTGCAAGAAGTGCAACGGTAGTGTGACGTCTCAAGCGGCCGGCGGAGTCGCCAGCGTCCTCGGGTCCACGTTTCCTCCGCAGACGAGGATCCCGACGCGCTCACCGGGGGACGGGCGGTAGCGGCCCGACACCAGCGCTGCCAGCGCCGCGGCGCCTCCTGGCTCCGCGGCGATCCTGTATTCGGCCCACAGGAGCCGCTGCGCCGAGACGATCGCGGCGTCGGGCACGAGCACGACGCGGGCGACCTTCTCCTTGGCGATCGCAAAGACGAGATCCCCGGCCCGCTTCGCGCCGAGCGAGTCGGCGGCGATCGACTCGACGGCCACGTCGACCGGCCGGCCGGCCTCGAGGGCCGCATGGAGGCAGCGTGAGCCTTCCGGCTCGACGGCGATGACCTTTACCCGCCCGGACCAGAAGCAGGCGATCCCGGCGACGAGCCCCCCTCCGCCCGACGCCACGAGCACCGTGTCGAGCGGCCGAAGGGCAAGCCGGTCGATATCGGCGTCCCACTCGAGCGCCACGGTCCCCGTTGCCTCGATGGTCTCTGGCGCGTCGAACGGATGGATGAGGAGCGCGCCCGTCGTGCTCGCGTAATGGTCGCATGCAGCCTGGGCGTCGGCGTAGCGTGCCCCTCCCACGACGACGTCGGCGCCCTGCGCGCGGATGGCCCCGATCTTCACCGGGGACGATATCTCGGGGACGAAGACGCGAGCCGAGTGCCCGAGCCGCCTGGCGGCGAAGGCGACCGCGACGCCGTGGTTGCCGCCCGACGCTGCTGCCACGCCCGCCGCCGGCACCGTGCGCGACAGGAGGTGGTTCATCGCTCCTCGCGTCTTGAAGGAGCCCGCGTGCTGGAAGAGCTCCAGCTTGAAGATGACCTCCCCGGCTCCGAAGGCGGCGTCCCCGGTAGTGCCCGCGAGGAGAGGCGTATGGCGAATCCAGGACCGGATGCGTTCGTGGGCCGCGCGAACGGCGTCTGGTGTGATGGGGAGCATGGGTATCCAGGCGCAATCCTATACCCACGCAACGCGAAGGCGGCACGCCGGCGTCACTCGGTGACGACCAGATCTCGCCCGAGGGCGTGCTCCAGTTGCACGCGCGCCACGCGCGCGTTGGCGCGGGCGTTCAGTAGATCGAGGCGCGCTCGGGTGAGGTCGGTCTCTGCGTCGGTCAGCTGACTCGAGGTCGCCCGGCTGTTGTCGTACAGCTCTCTCGCGACGCGGTAGCCCTCTTCCGCGCTCATGAGCTCGCGCTGCGCCGTTCGGATGGAGACGTCCGCCTGGCGTACGTTCTGGTAATCCTGCGTCACCTCTACCTCGATGTTGTCGCGGAGCTGCGTCGCTTGCGCCTCGAGCGCGGCCGCGCGGTGTGCGGCGTCGGCGCCCGCGCTGGCCTGGATGCCCGTGTCGTTCGGCGACCAGCTGAGCTGCGCGGACACGTACCAGACCCCGATCCACGTCGGCGTCGGGCCGAGGCCGCCAAGGTTCGCGTTCACTCCAATGGCGTTTGCCGCAGCACTGAGCGACGGATAGCCGGCGTTCCGGGTGGCCTTGGCTTGCTCACGAAGGGACGCCGCGCTTGCCGTGAGGCTCTTCACCTCGGCCCTGCGCGCGAGCGCCTCGCCCTCGAGGTCGGCGAGCGTACCCAAAACGGGCGGTGGCGAGGTCTCGAGCCCCTCGCCGGGCACGAGGAGCTCGTCCGTCCGCGCGTGAATCGCGACGCGCACCTGCTTCTCGCTCAGCGCAGCGAGGTTCTTCGCTTGCTCCAGCGAGAGCTCCGCGGACGCCACGTCCGTTTGCGCCCGCAACACGTCCACCCTCGACGATAGCCCGACGGCGGCCATGTCTCGCGCGAGCGCGAGGTGCGTCTTCTGGTCGTTGAGCGCCTGGACGGAGACGACCACCGCGCCGCGCGCGCGAAGCCACGTGTAGAAGGCGACCCGCGCGTTAGCGCTGGAGCTGGCCTTCTCGTTGGCCAGGTCGTAGCGCGAAGCCTCGCGCGAGTCGGAGGCGGCCGCATGGTTCTGGGCGAAGCGCAGGAAGTAGTCGCTGATCTGGACCGTGACGCTCGCCTGTAGCAGGTACGCGCCGAGAGGCGACGGAATCGCGAGCGGAGCGGTGGTCAGCTGCCCGCTCGTGAGCTGTGCGGCGCCGACGACGCCGGGCCCCGCACCGTCGACCACGACCGTCCCGAGCGACGGGGAGTTCGTGATGTCGACGAGGTCCAGGCTGGCGGAGAGTCGCAGCTTCGGTAGAAACGCCTGCCACGACGCGTCGACCCGCGCGGCCGCGGCCCTCAGTGTCTCTTCGTACTGTTTCACGGAGAAGCTCGTCGCGGCGGCCCTACGGCCGACCTCTTCGCTCCGGAGACCGCCCGGCGACGTCCGCAAGAGGTCCTCCGGCATCGGGCTGGGAGCCACCGACACGAGCTCGCCCGATGGTGCCGCGCCCGTGTCTTGCCCGCTGGCTTGCGCCCGAGCAGACCATGCCAGCAGCGTTGCGGCCGCCAGACACCGGCCACTTGGCCTCCAGTGACGAGCCCGATTCATTCGCCCGCTCGGCTGCACACGCGATGCCGTACGGCTGTCGCCAGGCGCGCGCGGTCGGTTCCGCGATCCCGATGGGGAGCTCGAGCGCGGCCGCCAGGCACGGGCTCCGGACGCGTGCCTGGACCCGCCTCACCTCACGCCGTCTCGCGCTCGAGCGGCGCTCTCCTGACGAGGGACCGGTACAGCTCGACCAGCTTTCCGACCGACGCGTCGAAGTCGAACTGCTTCGCTCGCTCTCTGTAGAGGCCGCGGGCCTGCGCGAGCCTCGCCGGATCGTCGAGGAGCGCGTCGATCTTCGCTGCAAGCGCCGTCGCGTCTCCGGCGGGGAAGCGGAAGTCGTCGTTCAGGGCGAGCCTCGACGCCGCGCTCTCGGGCGCGTCGGCCACGAGGGCTGGGACTCCCGCGCTCATCGCCTCCAGCACCGACATCCCTTCGAGCTCGACCTCGCCCGCGTGGACGAAGAGGTCGGCGGCGGTGTAGTCCTCGAGGAGTTCCGCGCGCGACACGAACCCGACGTCGGCGCCGTTCGGCAAGCTCGCGGCCAATGCCTTGAGCTCCTCTTCACGCGGGCCCCACCCGCACAGGACGAGGTGGATGGCGCCGCGGTGGCGACATCTCCTGACCGCCTCGACGATGACCTCTTGCCTCTTCTCGGCGGCAAAGCGCCCGACGGCGAGGAGGAAGAAGCGACCGGACGGATCGTGGCGCGCGGGCGCGGCAGCCATCGCGAGCGCGACGTCGGGTGGTACGCCGTTGGAGATCACCGCGGTGCGCGCGGAGAGGCCGTGGTCGCGCAGCTTTTGCGCCGCGAATTCGGTCGGACACAGCACTGCGTCCACTCTGTTGTAGAAGTGGTCAACGAGCTCGCGGTAGATGAATGCGTTCAGCCAGGCCGAGCTTATTCCGACGTTGAGTAGGGCGTTTTCGGGCTGGACGTGGAATGCGGCAACGACCGGCAGCCGGAACCGCCGGGCCACGTCGAGCGCGGCAAACGAAAGCCAGAAGGGGAGCTGGAGGTGAACGACGTCAACCCATGCAAACGCATGCGCGAGCACCCTTCGATCGGGCTTCGCCATGATGAAGTGCATTCTCTGCATCGCCGCAATGGGCAGGGGGAGCGCGGGAAGTACGTCGTCCCCATCCGTCGCGACGGTGACGACGTCGTGCTCGCGCCGTAGCTTCGCCACCACATACTCGCCCGACAATACCCCCCCGCCCGCTTGCGTATGGATGGAGTCGGCAACGAACGCGATCTTGAGGCGACCCTCCTGGCTCATGACGCCGACTACGCAAGTACCGCGCCAGAACCGTCACCACGGTCGTCGACCAGCCACCGACAAACTTCGACGGCATGCGTAGGTTGTGGCTCACCTTTTTTTCTCCTCGTGAAACCCGACCCCTCGTCATGAGCCCGATGCCAGGACCCACTCGCAGCTCCGCCCCGGCGGGCTGGGGCGGCGGCGAGTCCGCCGATCGCGAGCGGCTCGGCATTCCCGGCGGGGCCCGCCGCGTCCTCGTGTTCTCGGAGAGCAGCCACTGGGATACCAACTGGCTCCGGACGTCGGGTCAGTACTTCGAGACGCGCGTCAGGCCGATCTTCGCGGCCATCCTCCGCGCGCTGGAGCGGGACCCGCTGCGCATCTACTGCATCGAGAGCGTCTTCTTCCTCAAGGTCTTCTGGGAGCGCCACCCCGAGGAGCGGGCGAGGGTCCGCGTGCTGCTCGAACGGCGCCAGCTTCGCGTGCTCAGCTCGTCGTTCACCACTCCCGACACCTTGTTGCCGCACGCCGAAGCCATCCTGCGCGACTTTCAGCTCGGCCAAGCATGGCTACGTGCGCAGGGGCTCTCGATGGCTCCACGGACCGCATACTTCCCGGACAACTTCGGCCACTCCCCGCACTTGCCGTCTCTCATGCGCGCGGTCGGGGTCGACTCCGTCGGCCTGACACGCATCGACGGCATGTACTTCGTCGCCTCCGATTTCCGACGCAAGAGCGATTTCCCGATAGCCGGGTCGACCGCGGAGGTCCTGCAGAAGACCTGCAAGACGCTCGACTTCGTATGGCGGGACGATGATGGCGCGGAGGTGCTCTGTCACTGGAACGCGTTCACTTACTTCCAGGGCGACATGCTCGCGCACGCCGGCATCGTCCGCTGGAATGGCCTGGTCGCCGCGGTCCCCTGGCGTACCCGCGGTCACATCGCGCGCCGCATTGCGCGCTTCGTCCGCCAGCTCGAGCCCGTCGCGCGTACGCCGTACATGCTCTGCCCGATCGGGATGGACTTCAACGACCCTATCGTTCGTCTCCGAGAGCTTCTCGAGCGCTACAACGCGGAGCTCTATCCCTCCACGGGAGTCTGGGCGGTGCTCGCCGGGATGGACGACTACTTCGCGCTCGTGCGTCATCACGAGGCGAAGCTTCCGGTGCTCGCGGTGGATCCCAATCCGTACTGGATGGGCTTCTACGCCTCGCGCCCCGAGGCCAAGCAGCGCCCTACCCGCATCGCTCGTACACTCCTCCTCGCCGAGAGCTTGTCCGCGTTGCGGCCGCCGCGCCCAGCCCTCGAGGGTGCCCTCCGCACCGGGTGGCAGAACCTCGTGCTGATGAACCACCATGACGCCATCACGGGGACCTCTCCGAATCGCATCTCGCACGGAGAGCATCGGGAGTGGCTCGCGACCGCGGAGGCCTCGGCGGCCGTCGCGCTGGAGCTCGCCTCGGACGACGCGTCGAGCGTGGGAGCCGCGGAGCATACGCGGCCGCGTGCCGCTCGCTGGGCCGGGCGCGAGCTTCGCGTCGAGACGCCGCACCTCGAGATGACGTTCTCGAAGGAGCGAGGCGGCTGCCTCACGAGCCTCGTGCTCGAGGGTGAAGAGCAGCTCCGAGGCCTGGGGCTCGACCTCGTCGCGTACGGCGACGAGGGCGGTCTGTGGCGCCTCGGACACGAGTACGCGGGCGGTAGCTTCACCGAGATAGACCGCGCGAGCCGTCGCCCTGCCCGCATCGAGCTCGCCCGCTCGGAGGAAACGATCTCCGTGGTGGTCCGCTCGGACCTGCGCGGGAGACCCTTCACGAGGACAATCATCTGCGGCCGCGACGACCCGTTCCTCGAGATATACGTCGCCGGCTTTGCCGCGCGGCGGGTGAGCGTGACGTGCCACGTCGAGGTGAGCGCCAGGCCAAGCTCCATGGAGATGGATACCATCGGCGGCAGCATCGAGCGGCCTCGGGAGAGGTTTCACCAGCCAACCTTCTGGCCGGTTCCCTCGTCGCTGACGCTCCAGGGGGAGCACGGAGCCCTCCACCTCGCGTTCGAGTCGCCCACAGCGGTGTCCTTGAGCCCCGGCCACGCGCTCGAGTGGATCGTGGCGCGCAATCCGATGAAGGAGCGCGCCTTCGGCATCCTCCCCGTTCTCGCGCATCCCATTGGCGGAACGGTCGACGAGCTTCAAAGCCACAGGGCGGCCTTGTTCGCCACGGCTGGGCGTGGCGACTCCGCGGAGCTCCGTCGCCGCCTCGAGCGTGCCTGGCTTCCCTTGGCCCAGAGGCCCCTCCGGGATCGCGCGGGCTCGCTCATCCGCTGTGACGATCCAGGGGTCTCGTTCAGCGCGTTCAAGCGCGCCGAGGACGGCATAGGGGTCGTGGCGCGGCTGGCATGCGCGCTCCGCGGGCCGCGTACCGTGCGGGTGTGGCTGCCGTCGCAGGCCGTCTCGGGAGGGTTCCTGTGCGACGCGCGCGAGACGAACACGGGGCCACTGGAGATGGACGCCGGCCAGGTGCTCGTTCCGCTTCGATCGAGGTTGACGACGCTGCGCCTGCTCACGCGCTGACGTCCGGCATCGATGCAGGCCCTGCCGGTCGGCGCAAGGTGTGCAGTCGGCAAAACGCACCAACGATCGATGCGCCACCCGCGGCGCATGACTAGGTTTCGCGCCATGCGAACCGGCGTACTCTCGGTCCTGGGAGCGCTACTCGTGATGTCGACCTCGTCGTTGGCACCGGCGCAGCCCGCGGACCCCATCGTCACCAGGGCTCCGCTCGTGTGCTCCCACGGCCCGGGCGGTGAGTTCTTCGAGGTCCGGGCGACGCTTCCAGCAACAGCCCCGACCGGCTCCGTCTACACGGTGCGGCTCGATAGCTTCCCCGCGCCTCCCGTCACGGACCGAGGGCTCAACTACCTGCACGACATGGTGACGGACTACTACTTGCCGAGCGGGGCATCCTACGTGCCCGGGTCCGCGCGCGTGGTGGACGGCACAGGCACGGAGAATGTTCGCAGGGGCGCCCGCGCGTGGGCGGAGAATGGGTACGTTCGGCTGTATCTGCCCGCGCACATCGACAAGGGGTCCGGCTTCACTCCGCCCAGCGTGGAGTTCCAGGTGAGGGTCGCGGCTCGGCCTGGCGAATCCCTTCCGATCCGGGTCGTCCGTTACCGGGTAAGGGCGAACGTGGTGGTCGCGGGCAATGTCGACGTGGTGTGCAAGCCGCGAGACGGGGCCTACACCATCGGCACGACCGTCGTCACACCGGCACCGGCGCGGTAGCGCGACTTCCGAGCTCGGTCCCGGGCCACCCGTCTTTGCTGGCGAGGAGCCTCCTCTGGTACCGACGGGCGCCTGTAGCTCGTCCTTGCTCGGGCGAGACTTTGCCGCCTACGCTGGGGACCTCTCTCGCTGGTGTGCGCCAGGCGCGCGCAAAGGAACGGCACGGACATGAAGAAGGCTATCGCCACGCTGCTCGCGTTGTTGGTTCCCACCGTCGCCCTTGCCGGGGAGACGTGGACGGAGAACTTCAACGGCCTCGGGACCGGTCAGGACCACGATGGCTCGTGCTCGGTCGCGCACACGACCGCGCAGACCGCGTCGATGGCGGCTTGTGTCCTGAAGGGCGGAACGAAGAGTGACCAGAAGTTCACCGACTGTGCGTGCAACTGCCAGGCGATCGGCCCGGTGCAGGTATGCTCGTGCACCGTCGTGCTGGCGGTCACCTGCAACACCGGCGGCGGCGCGCCCCCCGCTCCCACTCCTGCGCCGACGCCCGCACCGACGGCCCCGCCCAAATAACACGCGGGGCCTGCGGCCCGGGTCTAATGCTCGTCTGGCGCCGGCCGTATGCTGAGGTGGAGCAACTGCGCTCATGGCCCTCATACGTGTCACGCCAGTCCCCGAGAACGAGGAGGACCGCCTCGAGGCGCTGCGGGCGTACGGGATCGTACACACGGGCCCTGAGGCCGCGTTCACCGATCTCGCATCCCTCGCATCCGAGATATGCGAGGCGCCGATCGCCGCGGTGAGCTTCGTCGACGAGAGCCGGCAGTGGTTCAAGGCCGCCCTGGGGCTTTACGTGCTGGAGACGCCGCGGGACAGCTCCTTCTGCGCCCACGCGATCGCCCACGACGGCATCTTCTCGGTTCACGATGCCCGCCAGGACCCGCGCTTCTCCACGAATTCGTCGGTCGTGGGAGATCCCGGCATTCGATTCTACGCGGGTGCTCCGCTCGTCACGCCCGCTGGATTCAAGGTCGGCACCCTGTGCGTTCTCGATACGGTCCCGCGCGCATTGACGGGCCTTCAGCGCCGGGCGCTGCGTGTCCTCGCCGCTCAGGTCGTGACGCGTCTCGAGCTCCGGCTCTCCAAGCGCGAGCTCGCGAGGCACGAGGCCGACATCCGCGCGCGGACGGACTCACGAATTCGGCTGCAGAGGCAAAAGCAGGATCTGGTCTCTCTCGTGGTGCACGATCTGAAAAATCCGATCGCGGTCATCCTGCCGAACACGGGCTTCGTGCTGGACCACGCGCGCCTCACCGAAGAGGAGCGCGAAGCCCTGTGTGACATCGAGCGCAGCGCGCGCGCGATGCACGGCATGGTGATGAACCTCCTCGACATCAGTCGCAGTGAGGCGGGCACTCTCAGTCCCGCCTGGGCGACCGTCCGGCTCAAGGACCTGCTCGAGGAGGTTCGTCGGACCGCACGGCGGCGCGCGGAGGAGCGCGGGCAGAAGCTCGTCGTCTCCTCGTCCCTCGCAAACGACTGTGTCCGTGCGGATGCCGATCTCCTGCGGCGAGTGCTCGAGAACCTGATCGACAACTCGCTGAAATACGCCGCCAAGACCAAGGGAACGATCCGCATCGAAGCGAGCTCCACACCGGACGGGATCGTGGACCTCGCGGTCTGCGACAACGGCGCCGGCGTACCAGCGGCCTACCGCGAGAGGATCTTCGAGCGCTATGCCCAGCTGGACCCGGATACCGCAAAGCATGCACGCTCGAGCCGGGGGCTCGGATTGACGTTCTGCAGGCTCGCCGTCGAGGCACACGGTGGAACGATCTGGGCCGAGGACAGGGCGCCGACGGGGAGCGCGTTTCGCATGCGCCTGCCGATCGGTCTGCTCGAGCTGCGAGGTGCGACGGCGAATGGTGATCCCTCGAATGACATCGCGCTGCGCGTCGTTCGCTCGGTCGCCCCGGGCGGGACGCGCGACGTGACGAGCACGCGCCCCTCCGCCATGCCCGCCCAGCTGGGTCACTCCCGCGGCGTGCCCTGACCATCCAGCCTCCGAGGCTCAGCCGACGACGCGCAGGACGGGCTCCCCACCTCGCTCGCTCGTGATCGAGTCCCCAACCAGGAGCGTGATCCGCGCCGCGAGCGTCATCCCATCCATCAATGCGGCGGGCGCGTCGCCCGTGACGAGCTCGAGCCAGCCGTCCGATGCCACCTCGAGGCGCCACTCGCCGATCGCCAGCTTGGCGAGCCCGAGCGGCGCGACGTACCGGTCCCCGTGGAGCTCGATGCCGAGCGCCCCCGGGAGGGCATCGCTCGGCGTCAGCCGCAGGGGCACCTCTCGACCGAGGGCGAGCTCGAGCCCTTCACCCACGCTGACCGGCCCGGCGAGCGCCATCCCCCGGAGCTGCGTGCCGTTTCGGCTTCCGAGATCTCGGACCACGAACTCGTCGCTCGCCGAACCGCCCGCGGCCGGGGCCGCGCGCGTGATGGAGAGGTGCCTCCTGCTGATCGCGTTGGACGGAACCGTCAGCGAGCCCTCCGTCCGCCCCACGACGACCTCGTCCCCGAGTACGAGCGTCAGCGGCCGACCCCTGAGCTGGATGCGCGCGACGGGTCCCGTGAGCTTGCGGCCGGCGATGGAGCGCGCGCGCTCCATCGCCAGGGCGTCCTCCGGTTGCTCGCGCGAGAATGCCTCCGCAGCGTTCAGGGCATCGCGCCGACGGCCGCCCGTGAGCAGAAGGTCGATCTGCCCGTGCGCCTCCTGGCGCCGCCGGTCCCCCCGCTCCTTCGTCTGCCGTGAGGACAGCAGGTCCTCGAGCTTGTCCACGTCCCCGGCCTTCGCGAGAGCGTGTGCCTCGCCCTCCGTGTCGCCGGCCAGCGCGTACGCCTCCGCGGCCTTGGCGGGGTCCCCGATGGCCTCGAGATCTTTTGCTGCCTCGAGGACGTCCGCGCGAGCCACCGTCGAGATGGCGGCGTCCCCCGCGAGGGTCATCGTGAGGAGCGCCCTCTTCTGCCGCGCCTGACGGTTGGTGTCGTGCAGCGCCGGCGCGGTCGCGGCAGCCTGGGTGTAGTGCTGCAGCCGGACGCGCGGATCGGGCTCGGAGTCTCCGCGCAGGATCATGACGCGCGCCGCCTCGTCGGGGCGGCCCGCGAGGGCCCAGAGGACCACCGCGCGCGCGAGATCGCCCGTGAGCTCCGCCTGCCGCGCCGCCCGCATGTCGTCTCTGCCGAAGAGTCGATCGAAGAGGCCCACTGGTTTGCACCCTTTATCGCACAATCGGGGCGACGCGCCTCCACGATGTGGGGACGGCGGGGCCTCCCGACACCTTTGTCATTTGCGTCTCGGAGGCCAGGTTTCCTCCTATAATCGTGGTGCGCGGCAAGTCGCGCCCAAGAAGAGAGCTAGCTCGCATGGCCAACACGAATCGACTGGGGGAGCTACTCGTTCGAGAAAAGCTCATCTCGCTCGCGCAGCTGCGCCAGGCGCAAGACGAGCAGCAGCGCAACGGCACGAACCTCGGCGCGACGCTCGCGAAGCTCGGGTACATCTCCGACTCGGAGATCACGAATTTCCTATCGCAGCAGTACCGCGTGCCGACGATCGACCTCGAGGAATACGAGGTCGACGCCGAGATCCTGAAGCTGGTCTCGAAGGAGCAGTGCGAGAAGCACCGCGTGCTCCCCGTCTCTCGTACGGGCAACTCCCTCATCGTCGCGATGGTCGACCCCACGAACCTGCACGCGATCGACGACCTGAAGTTCTTGACGAGCTACAACATCGAGCCCGTCATCGCGAGCGAGACGGCGATCGCGACCGCGATCGAGAAGTATTACAACGCGGGCCCCTCCTACGAGGAGGTAATGGCCGGCTTCGAAGAGAACGAGATCGACTTCACGGGCGAGGAGGAGGACATCAACCTCCTCGAGCTCGAGAAGGCGAGCGAGGATGCGCCGGTCGTGCGGCTCGTCAACATGATGCTCCTTCAGGCCATCAAGAAGGGCGCGAGCGACATTCACATCGAGCCCTACGAGAAGAAGCTCCGCGTCCGCTACCGCATAGACGGCGTCCTCGTCGAGGAGATGACGCCGCCGCTGAAGCTCCGCAACGCCATCGCCAGCCGCCTCAAGATCATGAGCTCGCTCGACATCGCCGAGCGCCGTCTGCCGCAAGACGGACGCATCAAGATGAAGCTCGGCAAGGGGCGCGAGATGGACTTCCGCGTGAGCGTGCTGCCGACGCTCTGGGGCGAGAAGATCGTCATGCGGCTGCTCGACAAGGGCAACCTCCAGCTCGACATGACGAAGCTCGGTTTCGACGGCGGGCCCCTCAAGGACTTCATGTGGGCCATCGGCCAGCCGTGGGGCATGGTGCTCGTCACGGGGCCCACGGGCTCCGGCAAGACGACGACGCTCTACTCGGCGCTGAGCGAGCTCAACAAGGTCCACGCGAACATCAGCACGGCCGAAGATCCCGTCGAGTACAACCTGCACGGCATCAACCAGGTGCAGATGCACGACGAGATCGGGCTAAACTTCGCGATGGCGCTGCGCGCCTTCTTGCGGCAGGACCCGGACATCTTGATGGTCGGCGAGATCCGCGACTTCGAGACGGCGGAAATTGCGGTCAAGGCCGCGCTCACGGGCCACCTCGTGCTCTCGACGTTGCACACCAACGACGCGCCGGCCACCATCTCTCGTCTTCTGAACATGGGCGTCGAGCCGTTTCTCATCACGGCGAGCGTGAACCTGGTGCTTGCCCAGCGCCTCGCTCGCAAGATCTGCAGCGACTGCAAGACCGCCATCAAGCTCGAGCCGTCCGTGCTCGAGGAGATCGGCTTCAACCCTGAGCAGGTGGCGAAGGCCCAGCTGATGAAGGGGGCCGGCTGCCGGACGTGCAACGGGTCCGGCTACAAGGGGCGCGTCGCGCTCTACGAGATCATGCGGTTCAACGACAGCCTGAAGGAGATGGTGCTCCAGGGCTCGTCGACAGCGGAGCTCAAGGCCGCGGCGATCAAGACCGGCATGTTGACGCTTCGAATGAGCGGCATCCGCAAGGTTCTCGATGGCGTCACGACGACGGAGGAGATCCTCCGTGTCACGATGGCAGACTGACGGCGCGTACCCGCGCCGAGGAAGATAAGAACGATGTCGCAAGGCGGAGAGCTCAAGCTCAACCTCCACCAGCTTCTCAAGGCGATGATTGAGAAGGGGGCGAGCGACATGCACATCACGACCGCCTCGGCGCCCCTGCTGCGAATCGATGGGCACATCGTCCCGCTCCGCCTCCCCCCGCTCGGCCCGGTCGAATCGAAGGCGCTCTGCTACTCCATTCTCTCCGAGGAGCAGAAGATCGAGTTCGAGAAGAAGAACGAGATCGACCTCTCCTTCGGCGTGAAGGGCCTCTCGCGGTTCCGCGCCAACATCTACGTCCAGCGCGGGGCCGTGGCGGGCGCTTTCCGTGCCATCCCGTTCAAGATCCTGTCGTTCGAGGAGCTCGGTCTCCCTCAGGTCCTCTCGGACATCACGCAGAAGCCGAACGGCCTCATCCTCGTCACGGGTCCGACGGGGAGCGGGAAGAGCACGACGCTCGCGGCGATCATCGACAAGATCAACGCCGAGCAGCGTCTCCACATCATGACGATCGAGGACCCGATCGAATACCTGCACCCCCACAAGAACTGCGTGGTGAACCAGCGCGAGGTTGGATCCGACACCGAAGGTTTCAAGGTCGCGCTCAAGTACGTGCTGCGGCAGGACCCGGACGTCGTCCTCGTCGGCGAGATGCGCGATCTCGAGACGATCGAGGCCGCGCTCACCATCAGCGAGACGGGGCACCTTGTCTTCGCGACGCTCCACACGAACAGCGCGATCTCCACGATCAACCGGATCATCGACGTCTTTCCCCCGCACCAGCAGGATCAGGTGCGGGCGAAGCTATCGTTCGTGCTCCAGGCGGTCGTCTCCCAGCAGCTCATTCCGCGCGCGACCGGCGGCGGGCGCGCTCTCGCGCTCGAGGTCATGGTCCCGAACGCGGCCATCCGAAACCTGATCCGCGAGGGCAAGGTGCAGCAGCTCTACACGCAGATGCAGGTCGGCCAGAACAAGTACGGGATGCAGACGCTGAACCAGGCCCTCTACGCACTCTACATGCGCCGGCAGATCACGCTCGAAGACGCGATGAACCGCTCGGTCGAGCCGGACGAGTTCCAGATGATGATCGAAGGCCGGACCGCCGGTCACATCTAGCGCCGGATCAGTGCCCGCGCGGCGTGGGCCGATCGACCTTCTTGATCCCGAGCGACGCCGCCGCGGCGACGAGATCGGGATCCTGGATGCCGGAGGCGAGGAGCGCCTTGATGTAGTCGGTTCCGCGCTTCTTGTCCTTCATGGCCGCGAGCGCGACCGCCGCCATCACGCGGGAGGGGAGCGCGGCGAGCGCCGGAGGCGGGTCGACCGATGCCGTCTTGCCGCGCGCCTCGTCCACCTTGCCGCCGCTGGCCTGCGCATACGCCCGCAGCCAGGTGGCGTTCGCCTGGAGCAGCGGGAACTTGGCGAGAAGGGGGCCGACCTCGGCGTTGTGATTCCTGGCGACGAGGACGAAGACGCGCTCTTCGAGCGTGCGAACGGTCACCGTCCCCGACTCGAGCGCCGTCTTGCTGAGCGTGTCGGCGACGTCGAGCTTGTTCTGGTAACGAGCGAGCCGGCTCAGGCGGAGCGCGCGGAGAGGGTTCGCTTCGCTGCCGTTCCACGAGGTTCCGATCTTCTCCGCGACGTCGAGCTGCCCGAGGTCGAGCGCCAGATCCATCGCGACGAGCCCGCTCCAGGGAGCTTCGTCGCCGCTCATGTCGAGGATCTTCTGGGGCGGCGTCGGGGCGGTGCCGAGGAGAACGTTGGCAGCGAGGGAGAGGGCGCTCAGCGAGGGCACCTGGCGGGCCTCGGCCGGGACGGCCTCGAGCGCGCGCTCCACTCCGTCCAGATCGACGCGCTCGTACGCGACCGCCGCGCGCACGACGGCGACGTCGGGCAGGCTCGCCTCGAGCTCGTCCGCTGCCTTGAGCGCCTCGTCGAGCCGGTCGCCGAGGAGCGCGACGCGGGCCGCGAGCACGCGCGCGGGGGGGTAGACGGCCGAGAAGGTCACCGCCGAGAGGGCTGCCTTGCGGGCGAGGGCCTCGTCGCCCGTGTCGATCGCGATGCTACCCAGCCACGAGGCGACGCCCGGGCTGTCCACGAGCTGGAGCCCTTGCTCGATCTGCGTCTTCGCGTCCCCGAATGCATGCTTGTCGACGGCGAGGATCGCGGAGACCGCGTGCGGAATCGCCTTGAGGGGCAGCGGCAGGTCCCCTGCGTGGGCGAGCATCTCTGCAACGTCGGCGGGGGGTTGTTCGCCTCGGCCCGGATCGCGCCCCCACGCCAGCGAGACGAGCGCCGCGCCCTCGGGGCGGTCGGGGAACTTGGCGCGGAACTGCTTCGCCAGGTCGGCCGCCTTCTGCGCGTCTCCGTCGATCGCCGTCTGCCGCACCACGGCCATCTGCGCGATCATCAGGTCGGGATCGAGCTTGGCGGCGGCCGCGTAGCGGTCCGTCGCGCGAGGGTCACCTGCGCGCTCGAGCGTCGCGCCGGCGAGCAGCTGGTACCAGGCGTCGCTCGCGGCGGGTGTGTCCCAGCGAGGCATCAGCGCTGCTGCGCCCGCCGTGTCGCCCTGGAAGAGGAACGACGCGAGGCGGGCGAAGGCGATCTGCTCCTCCGGTACGTGCACCTCCGTGGCACGCGAGATGGCGTCCTCGAAGGCGAGATCGGCGCCGCCCTTGAGCAGTCCGACGAGGGCGCGCTCCCGCAGCCAGTCGAGCGCTGCTCGTGGCGAGCGGGAGTCGAGCTCGAACGTCTTGCCGATCGCGTCCTCCATGCCGGGCAGGAGCGAGGCGCGGCTCGCGTGAATGTCGTTCTCGATGGTCTGGAGGGCCGTCTCGGCGACGAGGTGCTCCTTCATCCGCTTGTCCTTGACGAAGCGGAACACGCCGTACCCGGAGCCGGCGAACAGGAGCATCGCCGCGCCGAGCAGCACGGCGCTCGTCCGCCGCTCCCTGACGACGGGGCGATCCCACTTGGCCATCGCCGCTGCAGCGTCGCCCGGTGGCTCGAAGATGCCCGCGATGGCGAGGGCCTGGAGCACGTCTCTCGTGCTCGGGGCGCCTACCACCTTGTCCTCCACGACGATCGCCGGCGGCGGCTGCCAGGGGCGGGCTGCGGGGGCCGGCGGCGCCGGGGCGGGTGCGGGCCTTTGCGCTACGTTTTGGGGCGGTGGAAGGCCCTGCGTCCGGGCGGGGGCCGGCTCGGGTCGCGCGGCCATGGAGCCTGCGTTGGGCCGGTTCTTGGACGACTCGAGCGCCGCACGTATCTCGGACGACGGGGTCGGAAACGGGACCGTCTCCGCCTCGAGGACGCGGCGCGGGGCGGGAACCTCCTTCGACTGGTGCACCTTGGTGTCGGCGTCGTCGTCGGCGTCGGACGCGACGTGGACGTTCGTGGTGCTGTCGTCGAGCGAGTCCATCCGCGCCCGTGGCGGAGGTGGTGTGGGAGCGGCGCGCGCGATCTCGGCCGCGACCGCCTGCGGTCCCGCTTTCCCCTGAACCGGCTTGAAAACCCGCGCCCGGTCGAGCCAGAGGCGCGTTTCGGGGTCGTTCGTGCCGAGCTGCATCGCCCGCTCGAGCACCTTCTCCGAGCGCTCCGCGTCGCCCCTCCGCAGGAGGACTTCCCCGAGCCAACGGTAGATCGCGCCGTCCCGGGGGGCGAGCTTGCCCGCCGAGACGAGGACCGTCTGGGCGTCGCCGAGCCGATCGGTCTCCAGGTACATGCGCGCCACGGCCAAGAGCACCGAGACGTCGCTCGAATGCCTCTGCTGTGCCGTCTCACCCACCTGCTGTACGAGCGTCGGGCGCCCACCACCCCGGAGAGCCTCGCAGAGGGCAATCGTGGCCGAGGCATCCGGGTTGCGCTTCCAGCGCTGGGAGAGGTCGTCGATCAGATCCGGCATCAAAGGCCACGAGAGATTACGCCATCCGTTTTACCTCGCGTGCCACTCGTTTGGCGAGCAAGCGTCTGTGTCGTACCGGCCCTTACCCTGGTCCGCCGCCGAGAACGCTGCGCGTGTCTCTCGCATTTGGTACGCTCACCCTGTGGGAGTGCCGACCGAACAAACGGCTACCCGGGTCGTAGGGCGTTATGCCCTCTACAGGGAAATCGCTTCCGGGGGGATGGCGACGGTGCACTTTGGCCGCCTCCTCGGTCCGGTCGGCTTCTCGCGCACCGTCGCCATCAAGCGGCTGCACCCCCAGTACGCGAAGGACGGCGAGTTCGTCTCGATGTTCCTCGACGAGGCGAGGGTCGCTGCCCGGATCCGTCACCCCAACGTGGTCCCCACGCTCGACGTGGTGGCGACGGCCGGGGAGCTCTTCCTCGTCATGGAGTACGTCCAGGGGGAGTCTCTGGGCAGGCTCGTGCGGGCAGCGCGCGCGGAGGGCAAGGCGCCGCCGCCTCCGGTCATCGCCGCGATCATCTCCGGCGTCCTCCACGGCCTGCACGCTGCGCACGAGGCGCGCAACGAGCACGGCGAGCCGCTGGGGATCGTCCATCGGGACGTCTCGCCGCAGAACATCCTCGTCGGTACGGACGGCACCGCGCGCGTGCTCGACTTCGGCGTCGCCAAGGCCGCCGGTCGTCTGCAGACGACGCGCGAGGGCCAGATCAAGGGCAAGCTCGCGTACATGCCGCCCGAGCAGCTTCGCGGAGCGGATCTCTCGCGGCAGACGGACATCTATGCAGCGTCCGTCGTGCTCTGGGAGTCGCTCACGGGTCACCGGCTCTTCGCCGGCGACAACGAAGGGGCCATCTTCGCGAAGATCCTCGAGGCGCCGGTCGATCCGCCGAGCAAGCTCGCGCCCGGTCTGTCGGCCGCGGTCGACGAGGTGACGCTCCGGGGGCTCTCCCGCGATCTCAGCCACCGCTACGCGACGGCACGCGAGATGGCGCTCGCCCTCGAAGCCTGCATGCCGCTCGCGCCGCCCTCGGCGGTCGGCGAGTGGGTCGAGTCGATGGCCAAGCGCGTGCTCGCTTCGCGCTCCGAGCAGATCGCAGAGATCGAGAGCAGCTCCTCGGTGAAGCTGTACTCGGGTGGCGGCTTCGAGGGGGAGAGCTCCTCTCCCGCTTCGTCCGCCCAGCTGCTCGACTACGTGCGCTCGTCGAGCTCGATGCTCCCGGACGTGAGCTCGGCCAGCGCCGTGTCGCGTATCGACAGCACCTCGTCGCAGCTCTCTTCGATCTCCGTCTCGAAGTCGCGGGCGAGCCCCGACATCGCCTCCGGCAAGCGGAAGAAGGTCGCGCTCATCGCGGTCGGAGCGCTGGCGGCGGTGACCATCGCCGGCGTGGCGGCGTGGCGGCTCTCGGCCTCGCAGTCGCCTCCGGTGGTCGCCACGAACCCGCCGTCGTCCTCGGTCCCGGCCGCGGCCGACACGAAGCCCGCGCCGGTCGACGGGCCCCTCAACCAGGCGCCCGCGGCGTCCGCGGCCCCTTCCGCGGCGCCGCCGCCAGTCGACCCCGTGCCTCCCCCTGCCAGCGCCGAAGCAGCCTCGAGCGCAGCGCCCGTCGTGAAGCCCGTTCGCAAGGTCCCCGTCCCAGGGCCTCTTCCCCCCAATCGTCCGCCGTCCGCCGCCAAGGACTGCGACCCGCCCTACACTCTCGACGCCGCCGGCCACAAACACTACAAGCTCAATTGTCTATGAGTGTCCGAGGTCTCGTCGCGTCATCGGCGGTTCTTTTCGCGTTGGCGCTCGCGGCGGACGCTCAGGCGGACGACCGGCAAGAGAAGAAGGTCTGCGCGCAGGCCTCGGAGGAGGCCCAGCAGCTGCGCACGGACGGCCACCCTCGCGAAGCCCGCGAGCGCTTGCTCGTGTGCGTCCGGGACGTGTGCCCGCAGGTGGTCCGCAAGGACTGCACGCTCTGGCTCGCGGAGGTCGAGGCCGCACTTCCGTCCGTCGTCATCAACGCGCGTGACGGGCAGGGGCACGACCTCGTCAACGTACGCGTGACGCTGGACGGCAAGCCCTTCACCGACAAGGTCGACGGCAAGTCGATCGCCGTGAACCCCGGGATCCACGTCTTCCGCTACGAGGCAGACGACGCGCCCCCGATCGAGGAGAAGGTCGTCGTTCGCGAGGGGGAGAAGAACCGGGAGCTCGTCGTGACCTTCAAGACGCCGGGGCCGGCGGTCGCCCCGGTGCCCGAGCCCCCGACCCCGCCCGGTGTCGTCGCGCCGTCGCCTGCTCCCGCAGCGCACTCCGGCCCCCCCGCGCTGACGTACGTGCTTGCAGGCGTCGCTGTCGTCGCGGCGGGCGGGTACGCCTACCTGGGCATCCAGGGAAAGAACGACGTCGACAACCTGCGGAGCACGTGTGCTCCCGCTTGCAGCCAGTCGCAGAAGGACAGCGCGAGCCAGCAGCTCCTCGGCGCGAACATCTCGTTCGGGGTCGGAGTCGCGTCGCTCGCTGCCGCCGCCATCGTGTGGATCGCGAGCCCCGGCAAGGCGGCGCCCAGCACCACGAGCGCGACGACCGCTTCACGCACGCCCGTGTTCGACGTGCAAGGTTTGCCCCACGGCGGCTTCTTGTCCCTTGGCGCCCGCTTCTAGATCACGATCGCGCTTCGGACGGTGGTGGGCGCGCGATCCGGAGCGGGCGCAGACGTGGGAGAATGGGTAGGCTTCGGCCATGAGCCGTACGGCATTCAGCAGCGGTCTGGCGGGCACGTCGGTGAGGGCGGTGGGTGTGCTGGGCCTCGCCCTGGCGGGCATGGGCGTCATCCACTGCGGGAAGGGCCGCGATGGCTCTGCCGCCGCGAATAGCGGGAGCCCGTCGGCGGCCGCGCCGCCGGCCGCGGTCGGACCGGTGAGCGCTGAGGGAGCCAGCACGTCGCCCACGGAGGCGGCGAGCCCGATGCAGGGCCGCCCGCTGGGAACCGTCACCCAGGCAAGCATCACGGTGACCGACGGCCTGCCGGAGTCAATCGTCGAGCGGATCGTCCGACAGAACTTCGGTCGCTTCCGGCTGTGCTACGAGTCCGGTCTACGTACGAACCCTGGGCTGGCGGGCCGGGTCGCCGTGAAGTTCATCATCGATCACGCGGGCGCCGTGTCGGCCTCCTCGGACTCGGGGTCCACGCTGCCCGATCAGGACGTCGTCTCGTGCATCACGCGCGCCCTCGGCAACATCACCTTCCCCCAGCCAGAGGCGAGCACGGTCACGGTCGTCTACACGATGAGCCTTGTTCGGCGAACAGGCTCGTAGTGCCTCGTCGTTCAGTCGGTCAAGGACCAGGTGAAGTCGCAGGAACAAGCCGACGTGCCTCACGGCGGCCGGATCGGGGAGGACTGACCCAGGATGTTCCGGTTCGCGTTGGGCGAGACGGGCCCCACGGCGTCGGAGTACGCCAGGTTGACGGCGCCGTTCAACATGCCTGTGGTGGTCGGTGAGAACGTGATGGCCACGACGCACTGCTCCCCCACGCCGAGCGTCGCCGCCGAGCAGAAAGGATACGTGACCCCGGGGGAGCCCACGCTGACGCTGCCGACGCCGCCGGGGAACGCTCCTCCCGCCCACGCGAAGGGCGCGGCGAGCGGCGTTCCTTCTCCGAGCGCCGTCACGGGAACCGCGCCACGGTTGATGACGAACAGGTCGACGGTCGTCGGCACCCCGGGGCTCGACGAGACGCCCGAGGGACCGCAGCTGTCCGTGCATGCGAAGAACCCGGGGCCATCGCTCACGGTCACCAGCGCACGCTGGGTGGCGGAGCCCTTCAAGGGCGAGGTCATACGCGGGAGGTACCCGCTGCTGAAATCCAGCGTGAGCAGGCCCGTGGCGGAGGTCGCTCCGGTGTATGTGACCGAGACGGTGCAGCTGTCGCCCGGCGCGAGGGTGGCCGTACAGAAGCCGGCGCCGGAGCCACCCGGGTATGCCCCGCTGGCCGTCCACTCGAACGGAGGCGCCAGCGACATCCCGTCGCTGATGCCGACCGGCGCGCCGCCCGTGTTCGTGAGCTCGATCTGCGTCGGTATGGTGGTGCCGGCGGTGCCGAAGTCGAAGGGGGGCCCCGCGTCCGTGGTCTCTTCGAGGGTCGAAGCGATCGCGCCCTGGAGCTTCACGTCGGCGCAGTCGGAGCCCACGAGCGCGATGTCACGCAGGTGCGCGGCGTCCTCCGCGCTCAGTCCCGCGGGCACCTCACTCTGGGCCGGTACCGGGTTGCCCGTCAGCGCGACGTAGAACGTCGAGGCCGCGAGGTAGGTGCCGGCGACCGTGGGGTGGCTGCGGTCGCTCTGCTGCAGGGCGATGGCGGGGTACTTCGCGACAGCTCGCTGGAAAGCCTCCCCCGCGCACACGAGGATGCTTCGGGGCTGGAGCTTGGCGACCTGCTCGTAGGCGATGGTCAGCTCGTCCTGCATCTCCGCCGGGCAGACGAACGTCCCGTTCGGGAGCGGCGCGTAGATCGGGTCGCCCGCGGCTCGAGCCCAGGTCGCGAAGAGCGCCGGCCGTGCGCCGGCCTGCACGATGAGGTCATCGAATGCGTTTGCGTAGTCGGAGAACCCGGTCCCGAGAGCCAGGGCCTGGAGCGGCTCCTCGCTCTGGCCCTGCACCACCACGTGTGTCCATCCGCCCTTCATGATCTTGGCCTGCGCTGCCTGGTTGCTCCACTGGACCTCGAGGGTCGCGCCGCCCTGCACGACCTCGTCCGTCGTGATGGTGGGCGGCACGCCGGCGGTGGCGGCGATCTTCGTCAGCATCCCCGGCAGGTCGTTGACGTAGGTGTAGCTGTCGCCGATGAAGAGCACGTGGAGCGCGGCCAGGCCGGCGTCGCCCGTGCCGGCCTCCGGGGCGCGAGCGTCCTCGCCGCCGGTGTCCCCGACCCGGGCGTCGGCCGTGGGAGCACCCCCGGCATCCGTCGAGGCGCCACCAGGGTCCGACGGCGAGCACGCCGACGCGGACCACGCCGCGAATGCCATGAGGATGAACGTCCGGGCCGAGCACGGGGCGAGACGGGTCATGGGCACGCGCCTAAGCACCCCGCGTGCCCGCGAATTCTCGAGTAATTCTGCGTGCCCGGTCGAGGCGGTTGAGCCTACGTGTGCCGGGTCCTTGCCCAGGATGTCCGGGCCTTCGCCTGCAGGCGCGCATGAGAGAGGCCGGGCTCGCCGCGCTCGCCGCCGAAGCGGCACGGCACGCCGCGTCTCCTCGGCCGGACCGCGCGGCGATCGCGGAGTCGCCCGAGATCTTCGCCGAGATCCTCGAACGACGGACCGCGTGTAGTCCCGAGCGCGACCCAGCTGCAGCCTACGCGGGCGCCGCCTCAGTTGCTCGCGCCGAAGACGGAGGCGCCGAAGTCGCCGGTCTCCGGGCCCTGGAGGGTGATCTTGGGGCTGGCGGCGACACCCGTGGCGCTGCCGAGGAAGACGTACGCGCTTCCGTTGACGCTGGCGGGGTCGCTGGGATCTCCGTCTTCTGCGCCGACGACGAGGTCGGCGAAGCCGTCGCCGTTGACGTCACCTGCGCTCGCGAACGCGAAGCCGAAGCCGTCCACCATGCTCCCGGGCTCGCTGGGCGCGGAGGCTGGTCTCGCGGCTAGGCCGCTTGCGCCGCCGAGGTAGATGGAGACGACCGGGTTGCTCGCCGAATCGGTTCCCACGGCAACGTCACCGTACCCGTCGCCGTTCACGTCGCCGGCGCTCGCGAGGGCGACGATTCCGCCTAGGCCGCCCGGGGCGGTGAGCGTCGTGGCGGGCGTGGCAACGACACCGGCGGCGCTGCCGAGGTAGACGAAGGCGCAGTCCGGCTTGTCGCACGCTCCGGCGAGGAGGTCCGCGTAGCCGTCGCCGTTCACGTCTCCGGCGCTCGCGATGTTCATATTGAAGAACGAACCCCCACCCGAGGGGAGGGCGCCGCCCGCGAGGGTGCTGGAAGGCGCGGTATCGATGCCCGCCGCGTGGCCGAGGTACACGTAGTTCCCACCGACGAAACCCGACGGAGCGAAGTAGGACGCTGCGACGACGACGTCGCCGAAGCCGTCGCCGTTCACGTCGCCCGCGCCGGCCCCGATGATGCCCGCCAGGTTCGCGACGAAGGGGCCCGTCAGGGGGGTGGGCGACGCGGGATCGAGGCCGCGAGCGCTGCCGAGGTAGACGTAGGCCACCGCCCCGCCGCCGGCGACGACGAGGTCGGCGTACCCATCGCCGTTGACGTCGCCCGCGCTCGAGACGGACAGGTCGCCGTCGCTGAAGACCGTCAGGGGTGGGCAGATCGTCGTCGTCGGGGTGATGGGGAGTGCGTCGGCGTCGCCGAGGTAGATGTAGACGCACGAGCCGCCGTCACCGCGGGTGGCGATCGCGACGTCGGCGAGGCCGTCGCCGTTGACGTCGCCAGCGCTCGCGACCGCCCAGCCGAACCCAGGGTAGTCCTCTCCGAGGCCGAGCAGCGTCGCGGCGGGCGCGTTGGCCAGGCCGGTCCTGCTGCCCGTGAAGACGTAGGCAGCTCCGACGTTGTTCACCCCCGGTGCTCCGATGACCACGTCCGCGTAGCCGTCGCCGTTCATGTCCAGGGTCGTCCCCCACGACGAGTCCACCTTGGCGCTCCGCGCCGGGACGGTGAACTGCCACGTCGGGCTCGAGATGCCTTTCGCCGTCGACGGGTGCAAGCGCCAGAACACGACGCCCACGGGCAGGTCCGCCAAGGGCGCGTAGCTGGATCCGGTCACGTGTGCCGGCGCGCCGATCGGGGCGGTGCACGCGCGGTCGAGGCAGAGGTCGACCGTGGCGTCCGTCACACCGCTCGGCAGGACCCAGCGAAGCGTAGGCCGCCGACTGGTCACCCGCGACGTCGAGAGCGGCGCGATCGCTCGGGGCACGACGAGCGGCCCGCTGTCGTCGGGTGCGTCGACGTTCGCGCCTTCCCCCGCGTCGTTCGTGGGCGCGGCATCGCCAACGATCCGGCCGCCGCCGGCGTCGTCCTTCGTGCCGGAGCCGCACGCCGCGAGGGAGAGGAGCAGGGCGGTGGCGAGGGGCGCAGAGCGATGTGTCATGGGGTCACGCCGGAGCGGCTAAGCAGCCTCCGTGCCGGTCGCAGATGCTCGTTCTCCGTGGTAACGGGGGGGCGTTCGTGTGCCACGGTGGGCCAGGCTGGACACGGCGGTCGCGCCGGTCCGCGATGCACCCACGCCCCCACCCCGGGCGGGTGGGCCCCCCCTCCCACCGCGACGCTCCGGGCGTTCGGCCGCTCCTCAGCCGTTCGGCGTCGTCACCTCGACGGGCACCTCGATGCCCGCGTTGCTTTGCAGGCTCGCGAGGAGGCCGCTCCGGATCTCGTTTCGCAGCGCCTCCTGTCCCGGGGCGCTGACGCCCAGGGCGGGGACGGTGTCACCGCCCAGGCGATCGGAGAGCATGAGCGCCAAGAGCGCCTCGAGCACGCTCGATCCCTGCGCCCCGCCGGTGCCCGCTCCGATGAGGATCTTCGGCACGATGTCGACCTTGGAGCTCTCGATCGCCTCCGCGAACCGGCTCATCACCTGCTGGGTGACCTGGTACTTCGGCCCGCCGTAGGCGCGGACCTTCTCCTCCACGGCGATGGCCTCGCCGAGCCCGATGCGCGCCGCCTTCTCCGCTTCGGCCTCGGCGAGCGCACGGATCTGCGCCGCCTGCTGGAGCGACCGCTGGTAGTCGGCCTTGCCCTGGTTCGCCTGCACCTGGATGCTGAGCTCCGACTCCGTGATGAGCGACTGCTGCTTGGCGCGCGCCTCGGCCTCCCGAAGCTCGCGCTCCTTCACCGCCGCCTTCTGCTGCTGCGCGTACGTGGCGACGGTCTCCTCCGCGATCTGGCGCTGGCGGAGCTGCGTGAGGATTAGCTCGATGTGCTTGTCGCCGGCCGACGACCTCGGCGTGCCGATGAGCACCTCCTCGAGCTCGAGGTTGTAGTGTGCGAACTTCTCCTTCATCTCCTGGCTCGCCGTGAGCTGCACGGACGTCCTGTCTTGCAGGAGCTGGATGAGGGTTCGCGTCTGTCCGACGTTCTTGAAGTACGCCGACACCATCGGGTCGAGCGTCTGCTCGACGAGGCGCTTGATGTCTCCGAAGCGCTGGATGACGAGCGGCGCCTTCTTGTAGTCGATGTGGACGACGACCGAGAGCGGGAGCGAAGGCTCGAACGCGTCCTTCGTGATGAGCGAGACCTCGGCGAGGTTCTCATCGTAGCGATGCGCGCCGACCTCGTTCCTGATCCACTTGAGGATGAAGTTCGTCGTGGGCACGACGATGACCCTTCCGGCGTACGTATTGAACGCGTACTTTCCAGGCAGGAGGGCCTCCTGCCAGACGCCGCGCGAGCCCTTCGCGACGAGCTCGCCGTGCTTGTAGTCGACGCCCGAGAGGTCCGTGCCGAGGTCGCCCGTGTACGAGACGACCACGCCGACCGTTCCGACCTCGATGACCGTCTTCGGCACCATCTCGACCGTCGCGAAGAGACGGTTGATGTAATAGGTACCTTCCACGAGCACCTGGAGCTGGCGGCCGCGCTGGCCGCCGCCCGCGAGGAAGCGCTCCGGGTCCTGGAAGTTGTTGTGGTACGTGCCCTTCTCGTTCGGGTCGTCGCCCACGACGGGCGCGATGAGCTCGCCCTGGTGGAGCGACGGGCCGTCGTGCACCGTGACGATGCCGACCATGTCCTCCGAGCCCCGGATGACGATGGGCTCGAAGCCGCGCCGTTCGCCGATGGTCACGGCCATGCGGGCGAACGTCACCTCTTCGTCGGCGTTGAGGGGGAGGTAGAAGACCTTTCCCTCGGTCACGACGACGAACTGTGCCTGGTTGATGGCGTACGTACCCTCGCGCAGGACCATGCGCTGCGGGCCGCGCTGACCGCCCTTCGCGAGGAAGACCGTCACATCCTGGAACTCCTGCGTCTGGATGTTGGAGGCGAGCGCCTGCGTCGCCGAGAGCGGCGCGCCGTCGCGCGCGAACACGTAGCCGATCTTGCCCTGCGGGATCGTCACGAGCGGCAACGTGTGGACCCGATACTGGAGCGGCATGAGGTAGTGAAGACCGCCGCGCAGCACGTTGGGCTGAAAGCCTGCCTCGCCGTGGAGCGCGATGAGCCCCGACTTGATCGACCCCTTGAAGCTCCACCGCTTCTCGACGATCCCGACGCGATCACTCGGCACGTAACGGACGCCGGAGATCGCGAGCAGAAGTAAAAACAGAACGACACCGCACGCCAGCGCCCCCGCGCTGGCTGCGACGCTCAGCGGAAACATGATGAGCCTCCCACGAAGCAGCGATCCTCGAGCGCACGATCTGCGCGTTCGAACGCTGCGACACTAGAGATGCGTACGGCGATGCGCGCTGGCAAGATCCCGTTGCGGCACGCCCGTTGCCAAGAGCCCCTGTTTGGTCTGGCGCACGTGATGCATCGGCGCCGGTGACTCAGGCCGCGAAGGGCCTCGCCAGGAGGCGGACCGACTGGGCGGGGACCCACGCGTCCAGGCTCCCCCATCGCACGCGCGTCCATCCCGCCTTGCTCTCCACCACCTGAACGCGGGCTGCCTCGGGGAGCGTCGACGCGCCGGGACGGACGATGCCGCGCTCGTCCGACGGTCGTGCCGCGGCCGTGACGATGACGCCTTCGCGCAGGTGGAGGCGATCGTCGCGTGCGACCACCGCGGCGAGCGCCGTCAGCACCAGCAGCGGGGCCGCGACGGAGCACACGAGCGTCGCGCCGATGCGCGCCCGGCGCGCGTCCGCGATCCGGCGCACGAAGAGGCCGGCCGCGAAGAGCCCCGAGGCGATGGCCGCCATCACCGCCCACGTGTTCTCCGCCAGGAGGTGCACGATCGTGTGGCCGAGCGAGGCTCCCTGATCGAGCGCGGCGGGCTCGCCCGCGTGCGCCCTCCGGCGAGCGACCTCCGCGCGGACGAGCGCGAGCGCCCGCGCTGCGTCGTCGGTGAGCGTCGCGTCGGAGGACAGATCGCGCGCCTCCTCGAACCCCTGCGCGGCGCGTCCGAGATCGCCTGGCTGCTCGCCGCCGGCGCGGATGCGTTCGGCGTACGCGAGCCCGCGATCGAGGCTCACGGCCGGGTCGATCACGCCGCGGTCACCGAGCGCCTCGAGATCGGCGATGGCGTCGGAGGGCCTGCCCTCGTGGAGCGCGAGCGTCGCGGCGGCGAAGAGCGCGTCGTCGCTCGTGTCGTCGGGCACGGGCGAGAGCTGGTCGCCTGCTCGCGCGCCCTGGGTCGCGAGCATCAGGAGCACCCACACGAGGAGAGCGGGCACCCAGGCCGGCACGCTTCGGCGCTTCACGAGGAGCTCCCTGCCGGCTCTTCGGCGTCGTCGTCTGCCTCGCTGCCGGCGCGCGCCACGAGCGAGGCGATGGCCTGCTTCGCCTCCTTCCACTGATCGACGACGCTCGTGGCGCCGCCCGCCTCGGGTGAGAAGCGCGCCGTCTCGCAGGTGCGCAGCAGCGCCTCGAAGCGCGCTGCGACCGCCGCGTCGACGCCGCGCCCGAGGAGCCGCTCGGCTATCTGGGAGGCCTGCGCGTCACGCACGTTCACGCCTGCCCGGGCGATGGTGGCGCTCTCGAGCGCGCGGATGATGGCGGCGTACGCGGCCTTAGCGTCGTCCGCCTGGCAGGCGCGATCGGCCAGGGTCATGCGCTCGCGGAGCTCCGTCTCGGGCGAGACCTTGCGCTTCGCCCTTCGCTTGCGCACGCTCTGCGACGCGGCCCATACCCCGGCCACGACCACATACGCGAGCGGCGCACCGCCGAGGCCGAGCCAGAAGGTCGGCGAGTCGGCCAGGTGCGCGCGCGCGGGGGGCGCGCCGGCGCGCGCGAGGCGGGGCGGGGGGAGCTTGGGCAAGGGGTCGAAGACCGTGTCGGCCGCGGCAGGGGTCGCGCCTGGCCGCACGTGGACCACGCCGAGCGGCGCGCGCGCGACGCCGTAGGCCTTCGAGTCGGGGCTCCAGTAAGGGAGGGTGAGGCTGCCGAGATCGACGTCGCCCTCCTTGTGCAGCCGCACGACGAACGAGAACGTGCGCTTGCCCCCGAAGCGGTCGTTGGCGGTCGCGCCGATCTTCTCGTGCACCTCGGGCGGCAGCCACTCCACCCCGGAGCGCACGGGGGGGACGATCGAGGACGGGAGGTTTCCCGTGCCCGCGAGCTCCACGGTCACGCCGATGGCGCCGTCCCGCTCGACGTCGTGGGGAGTCACGTCGGCCGACAGCGTGAAGTTGCCGACGTCGCCGAGCGTGTAGCCCGGGGGTCTGCCGCCTAGGGGTGGCTCGGTCACGCGCACGTGGAGCGACTCGCTCTCGCGGTGCGGGTCGCCGTTGCCTCGCATCCGCACGAACGAGAGCGACATGGGCCCGATCTCGAGATCGCCCGCCTTGAGCGGGAAGAGCGCCGACTTTCGTACGAGCTTGACCATCCACGGGCGACCGTTGATGAGGGCGTTGCCCACCGGCGGGTTCGACGCGTCGTCCTCGAAGAGCGGATGCTTCAAGAAGTCGCTCGCCGACGCCTCGTGCACGTCCGTCGAGTCGGGCTCGCGCTCGCTGTAGTCCTGGTAGAGGTACACGGCGAGCGTGATCTGCTCGCCGACCACCACCTCCGTCTTGTCGATCGTCGCGTGCAGAAACGCGACGGGCGCGCGCGGTGCATCCATCGCGAACTTCGGGTCGAACGACAGCTCCTGCTGGGCGGGGCGTCCCTGGTTGCCGAGGTTGTCGAAGAACCCCCGGAACGGGTCGAAGGGCATGAGCGGCGATCCGAACGGGTCGAGCATCTGCTGGCGCTGCGGCGCGCGGCCGGCGGCGACCACGTTGACGTGGACCTTGGCCGACGTGAAGTGCTCCCCCTCGACCATGATGCTCACGGGGCCGATGTCGTACGAGCCGATCTTGTCGGCGCGGAGGGTCCACGTCGCGTTCAGACCCTTCTTCTGGGTCATCTGGCCGTTCACGATCGTGATCGAGCTCGTCGGACCCGAGCTCGATCCCATGCTCGAGAAACCCCGCGGAGCCGAGAGCTCCGCGTTGGTGATGGCCGCGCCGTCGGTCGTGGCCTGCATCGTGATGTGGAGCTGATCGCCCACGCCCACCGTCGCGGAGTCCGCCCGCAACGTCAGCTCGGGGCGACTCTTGGCCTGCACGAGCGCGGGCGACAGAGACAGCGCGCAGAAGAGAACGAGAGAGAGAGCCGCGGCGACGAGCGCGAGGAACGCGACCCGAGCGGTGCGCCGCGGGAACGCGCCGCTCATTTGTCCGCCATGCCTCGGCGCTGGTGCCGCGTGGCAGCCTTCTTCGCGGCCTCCTGCTGGACCGTGGGAGCGCTCTCGAGCTGATCGAGGATGCGGTCGTCCTGCGTCTGGCTCGGCGGCGGGGGAGCGCTCGCGTCGGGTGCTTGCGGTGGGGGCTGGTTCGCGTCGGCTCCGCCGTCGTTGCCTCCCGAGTCCTGCTGGCCCGAGTCCTGGCCTCCGCCGCCCGAGTCCTGCGGACCGCCCTCGCTGCCCGAGTCCTGCCCCGCCTCGTTCGGCGCGTCGTTCGCGCCGTCGTTCGGGCTGTCGTTGCTGGAGTCCTTCGCGGCGTCGTCGCCGGCGTCCTTCTTGTCCTCGATGCGCTTGAGCGCGATGGCGCGGTTCCACGCGGCGTCGCGACCGACGGGGTCTCCGCCGTCGGCCTCGCCCGGGGCGAGCGTCAGCGCCTTGTCGTAGGCGCGCACGGCCTCCTCGTAGTGGCTGTCGAGGAAGTTCAGGTTGCCTTCGAGGTACCGGGCGCGAGCCCGGAGCGCGAGCGGGACGGTGTCGTCCGCGGCGATGGCCCCGATGACGCGCAGCGCGCACTCGATCTGCGCGCCCCGCTCGGCGTGCGCCTTCTCGTCGTTGCCGCCGTCGAGCTCCTCCTCGCCGAAGCGCCTCCCGAAGGACTCGCCGATGCGGAAGAGAGAAAGCCCGAGGTCGAAGGTGCCGTCGGGGCGGCGGCGCACGAGCTCGGGAGCGCCGATGCTCCCCTCCGAGCACGCCCCCGTGGACAGGTACTCCTCGAGCGTCGTCGCCGCGGCGCGCGCGTCGCCGGCGTCGAGGGCGCCGAGGGCGGCGTTCACCTGCGGCGCCTCCCGCTCGAACGGACGCGACGGGCTCCACCCGCACGCCGCCACGACCACGCAGGCAGCGAGCGTCGCGAGGGCGATGGCGGGGCGCAGGGCTCCGCCGCGGCCGTGCCGTCTCGGCTTACGCGGTCGCATTGGCCTCCCCCTGCGTACGGCGGTTCTTGAGCCCGCGGGCGCGCTTCTTCTTTGCGGGCGCCGGCGCGCGCGGCTTGGTCCGGGGCGTCTCGCCCACGCTCGCCTCGGCGATGAGCAGGAGGAGGGCGATGCCGAGCGGCCAGCCGTACTCCTCCGCGTACACGGTCTCGACCTTCTCCGAGAGCTCCTCGCGCATCATCCGCTGGAGATCCTTCGCGACCTTGTCGATGCCCGTCTCGCCGTGCTCGGCGCGCACGATGGTCCCGTTCGTGGTGCTCGCGACCTTGGCGAGCTGCTGTTCGCCCTCCGCGCTGAGCTCGGTCGTGAGCGGCTTGCCGGTCTCGTCGCGCCGCAGGCCGGTGACCTTTCCGTCCGGACCGACCTCGGGGATGATCTCGGGTGCACGACCCCCGATCTGCACGACGTCGATGCGCGTGCCTTCCTTCGCGCACTCCTCGGCCACCGCGACCGGGTCACCCTCGAGGTCCTCGCCGTCCGTCACGAGGACGATGACCCGCACGTGGTCCTTCGACTTCGGGTCGCGCGCGAAGAGCTCCCGCGCGCGCTCGAGGGCGCGCGCGGTCGCGGTGCCGCCAACGGGCATGTCGTTCGGGTCGAGCTGGCGGAAGAACTGCGCGATGGCGGCACCGTCGCTCGTGAGCGGAAAGCTCATGGGCTCTCCCGCGAAGGCGATGGCGCCGAAGCGCGCCCCGGGCAGATCCTTGATGAGGCGCGCGACCTCGGCCTTCGCGCGCGCGATGCGGCTCGGCGCGACGTCCCGCGCGTACATGCTCTTCGAGTAGTCGAGCACGATCGCGACATCGAGGTTGGTGGCCGGAATCAGGCGCGTGCCGTTGCCGAACTCCGGCCGCGCGAGCGCGAGGAAGGCGCAGAGCATCGCGACCACGAGCAGCACGCCCTTGATCGTTCGCCGCGTCGTCGCGTCGTACGACTCGAGCTTGGCGACGAGCGCGGGCTCGCCGAACCTCACGATGGCCCGGCCGCGCGCGAACGACGCGAGGACCAGCATCGTCGCGAATCCGACGAGGCAGAGGGCGCAGGCGCCCGCGAGCAGCATGACCCACGGCGAAGAGAAGTCGTAGGCGAACTTCACGGGAACCTCCGCACGACGAGCAACCGCACGAACCCCTCGAGGGCGACGAGGAAGACGCTCGGGATGAGCAGGAACGGGAAGAGGTCCTCCATCGTGGCCTGGGCGGCCTCGAAGCGCGTCTTCTCGAGCCGGTCGAGGATCGAGTGCATGCTCTTCTCGAGGCCCTGCTTGTCGGTGGCGACGAACGACTCGCCGCCAGACTCGGTGGCGATCTTCTTGAGCAGATCGGGGTTCACGGGGAAGTGGGCGGTGACGTAGCGAGGCTGGCCGAAGAGGTCCACGCCGTCCTGCACGAGGACGTCGTCTCCGTTGCCGATCTGCACCGTGTAGACCTTCACCGACTGGGTCTGCGCCAGGTGGGAGGCGTACTCGGGGGCGATCGTCCCTGCGTTCGAGTCGCCGTCCGTGAGCAGGATGACGGCCTTCGAGCGGGCGTTGCTCCGGCGGAGGCGCGCCACGGCCGTCCCCACGGCGTCGCCGATGGCGGTGCCGTTGCCGTCGATGATGTCGAGATCCATTTTGCGCACGAGCTCGGAGAGGAGCGCGTAGTCGAGCGTCGGGGGGGAGAGGACGAACGCGGCGCGGCCGAAGACCACGACGCCGATGCGGTCGGTCTTGCGACGTCCGATGAAGTCCTCGATGACGTCCTTCGCCGTGTCGAGGCGCGTCGCCCGGTGGACCTTGCCGTCGGCGCCCACCTGGGCGGACCCCTTGTTCGCGTCATCCATGATGGCGCGCATCGAGCCCGAGAGGTCGAGCACGACGACGATGTCGATGCCGCGCTCGTCGCTCGTCTCTCCCTTGAGGACGTTCTCCGGCCGCGCGAGCGCGAGGACGCCCATCACGATCGCGGCTCCCCGGAGCACGCCCGGCAGATCGCGCAGCTTGGAGCGCCAGCCGCGGGGGCCGAGCGTCAGCGCGGCGATCGTGGGCAGGGCGAGGCGGGGCGCGCGAAGGTCTGCCCCGAGCGTGGCCTTGTAGACGACCCACGGGACCGCCAGGAGCCCGAGCAGCCACCAGCGGGCGAGCCAGTTGGCCGACAGCCACGCCTCACCCCTCATGACGACGGGGTAGATGACGGCGAGGCCGATGGCGACCAGCGTTGCCAGGGTGACGAGCAGGGCGCGGACGGGGCGGCTCACGGGCGCTCCTCGCGTCGATCGCGCTCGTCGGGGGGCGCTGCGCCCGGGCGATCACCCGGCGTCGGCGGAACCTCGAGGGTGGGAACCTGCGGCATCATCCGGCCGAGGGGCATCGTCGTCCGCACGATGCGCTCGGCCGAGTCGAGCGCGCGCTCGCAGGCGTTCTGCTCCGGGGTCATGTTCGCGAACTTCACGAGGTCGCACTCGCTCAGGAACTCGAGGACGCCGGCCAGCGCCAGCCGCTCGATGCTCGCGCGCTTGAGGCTCTTCAGGATCTCGTCCGTCGTCGACTCGAGGCCGTCGAAGTCGTACCGCGCGCCCAGGTAGGCGCGCACGGCGTCGTTCACGCGATCGAAGTACTCCTGGAAGCGCCCCACCTCGAGGAGCCCCGCGTGGCGCACCTCGTCGAGCTTCTCGAGCGCGACCTCCCACGGAGGACGGGGCGGCGGCGGCGGCGGGACGGGCTTCGGTCGCGCGAGCCACCGGCGGATGGCCCACGCCAAGAGAACGCCCGCCACGAGGCCGATGGCGGCGTACGTCGTCGCCTGCCGCATCCACGTCCACTCCTCGCGCTGCGCGCGCGCGGGCGGGTTGGGCTTGGGCTGCGCGTTGGGCGTGGAGGACGTCGCGTCCTCGACGACGAGCGTGTGCTCCTTCGTGCAGACGGTCGCGATCTCGCCGTTCGCCCGGGCCACCGCGACGGGGAGCGGCGGCAAGACGAGGGTGTGGCGGCCGGGCTCGGGCGGCAGCGGGACCAGCGGCAGCTCCAGCGTCGTAGTGGTCTTGTCGGGGTGCGCGGGATCGGCGGGCGCCGGCGTGAGGCGCGCGGCGCCGCCGCCGTCCTGATCGGGCAGGACGAAGCCTGCGGCCTTCAGAGCCTTGGCCGAGTCGCTCTCGCTCTGGAGCTCGAGCCCGTGGGGCAGCACGCTCTCGCCGCGGCCGTGGGTCACGACGACCTTGAGCGTCGCGGCGTACCCGGACAGGCCGTGCGTGGGAAACGACTCCGTCAGGGCCGGTCGCAGCGCTCCGCTCGGGATCGTCTCGACGCAGCCCCCGACGCTCCCTGCCGCCACGGGGGCCGCGCTCCCGCTGGCTGCGGGCATGGCGCTGGGGGCAGCCACGGCGCTGGCCGCTGCCGACGCCGTCGTGGCCGGGATGGCGCTGGGCGCGGGGGCCGCGCTCGGCCCGGGCGCGGGCTTGCGCGGTCGCGCCGTCGCGATGCCAGCAGCCGCGATGACCGCCAGGAACAGGGCGAGAAGAGGTTGGCGCTTCATCAGCGGGTCCTCATGCGGCGCGCCCTGCGGGCGAAGAGGTCACGAAGGGGGCGCACGAAGGAGCCGCCGGTCTCGATCTCGACGGAGTCCAGCCCGAGCTTGTTGAACATCTGCCGCCGCTTCAGCGTGAGCTCCTTCATCGCGTGCGCGTGCCACGCCCTGACCCTCGGGTCCGACGTGTCCACGATCACCGACTCGCCGCTCTCGAGGTCCTCGAACGTCGCGATGCCCACGTCCGGCAGCGCGAGGTCGCGCGGGTCCACCAGGGTCACCGGCACGACGTCGTGCTTGGCGGCCGCCAGGGCGAGCGCCCGCTCGTAGCCCTGCGCGAAGAAGTCGCTCACGAGAAACGCGATGCTGCGGCGCCGTGCGACGCCCACGAGCGCCTCGAGGGCGCCCTTCATGTCGGTGGCGGGCCCGAGCAGGGGAGCGCCGCTCTTGTCCTTCGTCTTCTTCGGGAAGGCGGCGATGGAGTCGCTCGCCGGCTCGAAGCCGAGGATCTCGCGGATGACCCGCATGACGTGCTTCTCGCCCTTCTTGGGGGCCACGATCCGCTCGATCTTGCTCGTCGACAGGATGAGCCCGACGCGGTCGTTGTTCCGGATGGCGCTGAAGGCGAGCAGGGCGGCGACCTCGGAGGCGACCCGCGCCTTGGGCGCGCGGCGGGTACCGAAGCGCTCGCTGGGCGACAGGTCGACCACCAGCATCACCGTCATCTCCCGCTCTTCCACGAAGACCTTGACGAAGGCCTCGTGCATCCGGGCGGAGACGTTCCAGTCGATGGTCCTTACGTCGTCCCCGGGCTGGTACGGGCGCACCTCGCGGAACGCCAGACCCTGCCCCTTGAAGCTCGACGAATAGGTCCCCGACAGCTGCTCGTTGGCGAGCCGCGCCGTGTGGATCTCAATGGTGCGAAGTGCAGCGAGGAGTTCCTTGGGGATCATCGGACGAAAGCGGTCTGACGGCGCCATGCGAGGCGCCGGCCGGCACGCCGCCGTTTACCACAAGCGCGCGCCGGACAGGCGGCCAGACGAGAGTGCGCGGAACTACAGCCGAGGTGGGGCGGGTATTCCTCGCTTCTTCATCTGGCTGCGGACGAGCTCCTGCAACGCCTGGAGGACGAACGGTTTGTCTACGATGGGGTTCGGGATCCGGGCGAGAAAGCCCCGGGTCTCCGCCGTCGTGCCCCCGCTCGTCACGAAGATGACCCGTTCGAGCTGATCGGGCGCCACCCTGGCGACCTGGGCGTAGAAAGCCATGCCGCTCATCCCAGGCATCATCAGGTCCGAGAGGATCGCCTCGAAGCGCTCGCCGGCTTCCAGCAGCTTGACCGCCGCCCGGGCGTCCTCGAGGGCGGTGACCTCGTAGTCCTTGAACCCCCGCACCAGGACCTTGCGGATCAACTCCTCGTCATCGACGACGAGGAGCCGTGGCCGGCCCCCCGCGGAGGGCAGGACGGCGGCCGGGGCGGCAACGGGCAGCGTGCGCACGGAGCGTTTGCGGGCAGAAGGGTCCGTTGCCGGCTCCCGCTTCTTCGGGAAGGGGGTCGTCACGGAGACACCTTATGAGGCCTCTCCGGGGCCGAGGATAGAGGTAAACGGCGCCTCAGGCGTCGTTCCTAGTCAACCTCCGCCAGAGCTTTCGCATGGCGTTCAGGGGACCTCGATGACCTCGAAGGTGCGGCGGACGACCTGCTCGGCCGTGACCTCTTCCGCGTCCGCTTCGTAGGTGAGCACGAGGCGGTGGCGAAGGACGTCGTGCCCGACGGCCTTCACGTCCTCCGGCGTCACGTAGCCGCGGTGCCTGAGGAAGGCGTGGGCGCGCGCCGCCATGTTGAGGGCGATGGACGCGCGGGGCGAGGCGCCGAACTCGATGAGCGGCGCCAGGTCCTTCAGGCCATGCTTGGCGGGCTCGCGCGTCGCGAAGACCACGTCCACGATGTAGTCCTTCACCTTGTCGTCCACGTAGATCTGCTGGATGACCTTCTTGGCGTCGAGCAGCTCGGCCGGGGTCACGATGGCCTGGGCCTTGGAGGGCTCCATCGAGGTCATCCGATCCATGATCTTCCGCTCCTCCTCGCGCGAGGGGTAGCCGACCTTCACCATCAGCATGAAGCGGTCGATCTGCGCCTCGGGCAGGGGGTAGGTGCCCTCCTGCTCGATGGGGTTCTGCGTCGCCATGACGATGAACGGCTCGGGCAGCGGGTAGGTGCGGTCGCCGATCGTTACCTGCCGCTCCTGCATCGCCTCGAGCAGCGCGCTCTGGACCTTCGCCGGGGCGCGGTTGATCTCGTCGGCGAGGACGAGGTTCGCGTGGATGGGGCCCAGCTTGGACGTGAACTCGCCCTTCTGCTGGTTGTAGATGACCGTGCCGACGAGGTCGGCCGGGAGCAGGTCGGGCGTGAACTGGACGCGGGCGAACTTCGCGCTGATCGCGTCGCACAGCGTCCGGACCGTCAGCGTCTTGGCGAGGCCGGGCACGCCTTCGAGGAGCACGTGGCCCCCCGTGAGCAGACCGATGAGGATGCGCTCGATCATGTAGGTCTGGCCCACGATGACCTTGCCGACCTCGAGCAGCAGCTTGTCGACGAAAGCGCTCTCCTTGGCGACAAGCTCGTTCAGCGCACGGACGTCGTACATGGCGAGAGGCTCCTTCTAGGGGCGCGGGGCGGACGGGTAGGGGGGGAAGGGATG